>OHHZ01000187.1_pt1 | contig 35515 bp, 29 predicted proteins | sample 1568081 | NCBI WGS metagenome assembly OHHZ01 (sample SAMEA3879597, study PRJEB24766) | human gut metagenome | biome: human-associated habitat; feature: feces | place: USA | collected 1985/1987
AATATAATTATTCAAATTTTTAGCGGTGTCCAGAAAACTGGGTACATATCAGGAGCTGGGCGGTTATTTTTTTGCGTTTTTCAAGAAAATATACAAAAGCAGACCATTGCATCTGAAACTGATGTAATGGTCTGCTTTTAATCTTCATTCAGCAAGGAAGTCTGCTTATGCCAGCTCCTTGGTTACAACGTCGGCAATAGCGTTGGCAATCTGCTCCAGACGCTCCTGCTTCGGTCCTTCGGCCATAATACGGATTAAAGGCTCTGTGCCGGAAGCACGTACCAGAATCTGGCCGTTTTCGCCCAGCTCCTCCTGATATTTTTTGATTACTTCCTGAATAGCAGCCTTTTCTTCCCAGCCGTTTTTATTCTTCACGCGTACATTCAGCAGAATCTGCGGGAATTTAGTCATTACGGCGCCCATCTCGGACAAAGGCTTGTTGTTGCGAACCATTGCGCACAACAGCTGTACAGCAGTCAGAATACCATCACCGGTTTTAGCGAATTCGGAGAAAATGATATGACCGGATTGCTCGCCGCCGATAGAATAATTGTGCTTGAGCATTTCTTCCAGTACATAGCGGTCACCTACAGCGGTTTTGACGGTCTTGCCGCCATGAGCCTTCATAGCCTGATGCAGGCCCACGTTGCTCATAACAGTAGTTACCAGCATATTATCATGCAGCTTGTTGCGCTTCATCAGCTCCAAGGCGCAAATCAGCATAATCTGGTCGCCGTCCATAGCCTCGCCGTTTTCGTCAACTACCAGGCAACGGTCGGCGTCACCGTCATTGGCGATACCTACATGAGCGCCAACCTCGACAACCTTCTTCTGCAAAGCCTCCAGATGAGTGGAGCCACAGCCGTTGTTGATGTTGATACCGTTAGGCTCGTTGAAAATTGCTACAACCTCAGCACCGAGGCTGCGCAGGATAACCGGTGCAATTTCGCTGTTGGCACCGTTGGAGCAGTCCATAACAATCTTCAGACCATTCAGCTTAGCATAAGCAGTACTCAGAATGTGCTTAATATACAGTGCGGACAAATCCTTTTCATGAATAATCTGGCCTACGCTGCTGCCGCTTACTGCCTGAGTGTAATCAATCGGTGCAGCAACGATAGCTGCAATTTCGTCCTCTACTGCGTCAGGCAGCTTGTAACCTGTCTGAGAGAAGAATTTGATGCCGTTGTCTTCAAACGGATTGTGAGAAGCAGAAATTACTACACCGGCGTTAGCCTTAACCTCACTGGTCAGGAAGGAAACTGCCGGAGTAGGCATAACGCCCAGAAGATGTGCATTGCCGCCAGCGCTGCAGATACCTGCTGCCAAAGCACTTTCCAACATTTGTCCGCTGCGGCGTGTATCTCTGCCGATAATAATTTTCGGGCAGGAAACCTCGCGGCCAAAGTATTTTGCGGCAGCATAGCCCAGCTTAAAGGCCAGCTCCGGAGTAAGCTCTACGTTCGCCACACCGCGAACACCATCAGTACCAAATAATCTTGCCATTTTTTTTAATAACCTCCCTAATGTTAATGCGTTTATATGTGAGTTGGGAATTGCTGAGCAAAAAAATCAAATTAAGAGCCTCTCCTTGGGGAGAGGTGTCATCGCATAGCGATGACGGAGAGGGGTAACACATAACATAACGCTATGCGTAAAAGTAAATGCTGCAAAATCCCCTCTCAGTCGCCCTACGGGCGCCAGCTCCCCCCAAGGGGAGCCTAATTCTCAGTATTACTCTCCAACCTAAATTACTTCACCGGTGCAAATCTTTCCATAATCGCACGCGCCACATGATAGCCATCAAGCGCGGCGCTCATAATGCCGCCGGCATAGCCTGCGCCTTCGCCGCAGGGATAAAGCAAATCATGCGTCAGCGATACATAGCTCTGCCTGTCGCGCTCTATGCGAACCGGCGCCGAGGTGCGTGTTTCCACACCCGTCATCAGCGCGCCGCCGTCGGCGTAACCCGCCAGTTTGCGGCCGAAGCTCGTAATACCCTCGCGCAGCGTATCCGTAACGTAAGCAGGCAGCACCTTGTCTAAGCTGCAGGCCGCAAGTCCCGGACGATAGCTTGGCTGTACCATGCATTCCAAGGACGGAGTGCTGCGCTTCAAAAAGCTGTCCAGATTCTGCGCAGGCGCATAATAGCTGCTGCCTGCCGCCGCATAAGCAAGCTGCTCGTAGCGGCGCTGGAATTCTACGCCTGCCAGCGCACCCTCGCCGAAATCCCGGCTGTCCACATTCACTACCAGCGCACTGTTGGCAATGCCGCTGTCACGCTTAAACATGCTCATGCCGTTGACAACCACGCCACCGGCCTCCGAAGCGGCGGCAACTACCTGACCGCCCGGGCACATGCAGAAAGAATATGCTGTGCGTGTTTTATCCTGCGTATGGTAAACAAGCGCGTAATCCGCTGCGCCCAGCAGATGATGTCCGGCAAAGCTGCCGTACTGCGCCCTGTCAATCAGCTCCTGCGGATGCTCGATACGCACGCCGATGGCAAAGGGCTTCGCCACAATGCCTACGCCCCTGCGAGGCAGCATAGCGTAGGTATCGCGCGCACTGTGACCGCAGGCCAGTACCACGGCTCCCGCCGCCAGTCTTTCGCCGCCGTCGAGGATTACCCCCTGTACAACATTATTTTTGATATCCAGATCAACCACATGCGCATCATAGCGCACGCTGCCGCCCAGCTCCGCAATACGGCGGCTGAGTCCCTTTACCATCGCACGCAGCTTATCCGTGCCTACGTGCGGCTTGTGCTCGTACAAAATATTTTCCGGCGCGCCTGCATCCACAAAAAGCTGCAGGATTTCGGCCATCATAGGATCATTGACGCGCGTAGTCAGCTTGCCGTCCGAGAAGGTGCCTGCACCGCCCTCGCCGAACTGTACATTAGAGACAGGGTTGAATTCTCCCGTCTGCCAAAAGCGCTGTACATCCTGCACGCGCTGCGCCACCGGCTTGCCGCGCTCCAAAAGCAACGGCTTATAGCCATGCTCCGCCAGCTGCAGTGCTGCCAAAAGGCCCGCAGGACCGGCACCGATAACCACCGGCGGTGCGCTCAGCGGCAGTGTACCAAGCTCAAGCGTCGGCTGCTGCTGTTCCTGATATTGCGTGATGTCGCGGTCCGCCAGCAGGCGCTTCGCCTGTCTGCCGCCTGTTTCAACCTCTGCCAGCACATGGTAGTTGAGGCAGATATCATTTTTCTTGCGCGCATCCACTGCCTTGCGTACTATCTGCACACTGCCCAAAGCATCACGCGGTATACCACATTTGCGGCACACCGCCTGCTCCAGCGTCTGCTCCTGACGCAGGCTGATACGCACATTGTTAATTTTCAGTTTCATCTATAAATCAGTTCTGCCTTTCTACCGATATTTTAATCTGCACCGTACGTCTTTCTGGAATAACCTTTTCCGGCAGATCAAGCTCAGCTGCAACAACAGTACTGCCATTGAGCTTGCTTACATCCACGGGCTTAGTTTTGACATCCTTCAGCTCCTTCAGCACGGAAGGCGGTGCGGTAACGCGAACGCTTGTCGGCACAATCTCTGTTTTGGTAACAATAATACCGGCAGGCAAATCACCGCTCATAACCAGCTTAACCGGAATATCAAGCGAATGCATCTGGCTTACCATATTGGCCTGCACCATTACACGCTCAGGGATAATTCTCATATTAGGAATATCGTAACCGTCGTCACTCACGGCAACCAGCTCGCTTTCCGTCTGGAAGCTGCCGCTATGGTTACTGATATCTATCGGAGCAACCACACGGTTTACCTTGTCAATACGATGTGTTGCACCGCGCAAAGTAACCTCCGCCGGAGTAATTATACTGCTGCCGATGGTCATATCACCGTTCACCGCGCCCACGATACGCGTAGTAACGGGAACCTTTTTCTCGCTTACCGTATCCACATATACGGAAACCTCCTTAGGCGTTACGGATACAATCTCGCCGCCGGAGTAGGTTACCGTAATCGGCAGGCTCTGCTGACCTTCGGTTATATTTTTTAAATTGATAGAAGCATTGATTTCGGCACTCAGATTATCAGAACTCAGCTTGGCACGCGAACCGCGCACCTTTACCAGAATTTTATCCGGAGCATTAAAGACCATCATATTTTGCGGCAGATTTCTCTGCTGCAGGCGCACCTCGATATTACGCTCGATAATCGGGTTCTGGTCTGTCATTACATATACCCACAGGCCGCAAGCCATGAGCAGGCAGATAATCCTTGCCAACAGGTTTTCCTTACGCGCCAGCCTTTGCAAAAATCTCATTTTTTCTCACCGCCCCACAAGCTCTTGATTTTATCAACCAAAGAATTCTTAACTGCTGCATGCGGACGGAAAATTGCCGTGCGCAAAATTTCCTTCACATCATCCACCGTCAGATAACGCATCAGCTCGCCGTTGCGGGCAATGGAAATCGTACCGGTTTCCTCGCTGACAACAAGAATCATCGCATCGGACTGCTCGGACATACCGATAGCGGCACGATGGCGAGTACCAAGCTCCTGGCTCAGATTACGGTTTTCCGTGAGCGGCAGCAGGCAGCAGGCAGCAACGACACGGTTGCCGCGGATAATAACAGCGCCGTCATGCAGCGGTGTATCCTTGACAAAAATGTTCTGCAGCAGTCCCGAACTCACCAGACCGTCAATCGGCACACCGGTTTCGATACGCTCTGCCAAACCGGTAGCACGCTCGAAAACCATCAGCGCACCTACCTTGTTTTTGCTCATCACCTTAGTGGCATGAGCAACGGAATCCAGCATTTCCTCCAGCTCCTGCTCGTCCAGCTCGCTGCCCTTATGAAACAGCTTGCCGCGGCCGATTTGCTCTAAAGCACGGCGCAGCTCCGGCTGAAAGACAACCGGCAGGGCAACCATAATCACTGTCATGCTCTTTTCCAGCAGCCAGCTGATAACATGCAGATTCAGCCAACGGCAGATAAGCGTGAAGCCTATCAGCACCATGAGACCCTTGCCCAATGTTGCGGCACGGGTGTTTTTCAGCATCAGGAACAAACGGTAAAGAAAATAGGCAACGACGACAATATCTATAACATCCAAAAATGTGATTGTCGAAAGCAAGCCTTGCAGTTGTATCATCATAATTGCATTGCTCCTATCTATCAGACACTATCGACTAAGCGCTAAGCCTTAGTCCATTTTCAGAATCGCCATGAATGCCTCCTGCGGCAGCTCCACACTGCCAACCTGCTTCATGCGCTTTTTACCTTCCTTCTGTTTTTCCAACAGCTTACGCTTACGGCTGATATCACCGCCGTAGCATTTCGCCAGTACGTCCTTACGCATAGCGCGGACGTTTTCGCGGGCAATAACCTTGTTGCCAATTGCTGCCTGTACCGGAATTTCAAACATCTGACGCGGAATCAGGCTGCGCAGCTTTTCAACCAGCTGACGGCCGCGTACAGTAGCAAATTCCTTATGCACAATCGCGGAAAGCGCATCGACAGGCTCGCCGTTCAGCAGGATATCTACCTTCACCAGATCGGAATAACGGTAGCCGGACAGCTCGTAGTCCAAAGAAGCATAACCGCGGGTAGCGGATTTCAGACGGTCAAAATAGTCAAAGATAATCTCACTCAGCGGTAATGCGTAGTGAATCATTACGCGGGTATCATCAAGATAGGTCATGTTATCGTATTCACCGCGTTTTTCCTGGCTCAGCTCCATAACAGCGCCTACATAATCCTTCGGCACAATGATGGTTGCATTAACGAAAGGCTCCTCAACATGGTCGATAACAGTCGGGTCCGGGAACAGGGACGGGTTATCTACCATTTCAACGTCGCCGTTGGTGCGGAACACCTCATAAATAACGTTCGGTGCGGTAGTAATCAGGCTCAGATTATATTCGCGCTCCAGACGCTCCTTGATAACGTCCATATGCAGCAGGCCCAAGAAGCCGCAGCGGAAGCCAAAGCCCAGCGCGGTAGATGTCTCCGGCTCGAATACCAGAGAAGCATCGTTCAGCTGCAGCTTTTCCAAAGCATCACGCAGGTTATCGTAATCGGAATTCTCTACCGGATACAGACCGCAGTATACCATCGGTGTAGCCTTGCGGTAACCGGGCAACGCTTTTTCGGCAGGATTATCGGCATCTGTTACGGTATCGCCTACGCGTGCATCCTTAACATTTTTGATGCTGGCAGCAAAGAAGCCTACCTGGCCCTCCTCCAGCTCATCAACATTGACAATGCCGGGTTTGAAGTAACCGACCTCGGTAACATCAAATTCCGCACCGGTTGCCATCATGCGAATCTTCATGCCCTTGCGCAGACGGCCCTGCATAATGCGTATATATAAAACTACGCCCTTGTAAGCGTCAAATTTGGAGTCAAATACTAATGCCTTCAGCGGCGCTTCCGCATCGCCCTGCGGCGCCGGCACGCGCGCTACGATTGCTTCCAGCACGTCCTCGATGCCAATGCCTGTCTTGGCACTGCACAGAACTGCGTCGGACGCATCAATACCGATAACGTCCTCGATTTCCCTTTTTACATGCTCAGGGTCCGCACTCGGCAAATCAATCTTATTGATAACCGGGATAATCTCCAGATCGTTATCCAACGCCAGATACACGTTAGCCAGTGTCTGCGCTTCAATGCCCTGAGTAGCGTCGATAACCAGCAGTGCACCCTCGCACGCTGCCAATGCACGCGAAACCTCGTAGGTAAAGTCTACGTGGCCCGGGGTGTCGATAAAGTTCAGCATATACTCCTCGCCGTTGCGCGCCTTGTAAATGCTGCGCACAGCCTGCGCCTTGATGGTGATGCCGCGTTCACGCTCCAAATCCATGGAATCGAGAATCTGCTCCTCCATCTCACGCTTGCTCAGCGTTCCTGTATATTCAATCAATCTGTCCGCCAGGGTAGACTTACCATGATCTATATGGGCGATAATAGAAAAGTTGCGAATGTGATTTTGTTCAATCATAAATTACTCTTCCTGCTCCTTCATTAAAATGTATTATTTCAGGCCAATATTGGCTTGAGCCTGTTTTATTAGTACTAATTATTATACCATTATACGGCAAAGCCTGTAAACTAAAAAGAGAGACAGCTCGGCGCCATCTCTCTTCGTGCTGCGTTTTATTTCAGCTTCGTGTCCTCAAATTCAACGCACTTGTAGTAATTGTCAATTTTATAATTTAGCTTTTCAAGCGTTTCCTGCATCTGCGCCATGCGCTCGAGCAGCTTGGCACGCTCCTCGATTAAAATTTCCTTGCGTGCCGCCCTTGTTTTATCGCCCTGCTGAAACAGCGCCACATATTCAATCAGGCTTTCTACTGAAATACCTGCCGCACGCATGCATTTGGCAAAGTTTACCCAGTTGCAGTCTGTTTCGGTGTAGTCGCGAATACCGCTTTCGTTGCGGTTGACAGCCGGAATCAGGCCGATGCGCTCATAATAACGCAGCGTGTCCGCAGTAATGTCATACATTTTACTTACTTCGTTTATTTTCATCCCGCTTACCTCCTGCCAGGATTGTTTTCCTGCTTTCTTCTTATATTTTAGCATTTGGAGTCAGCTCCAGGTCAAGCGTCCGCAAAATATTTTTTACAGGAACAGGCAGGCATATTTGTGATTTTCTCTTGCATAATGCTCGCATTCGTGGTAGAATAATGCAGTACAAGAAAATTCAGGAGGTGAAATTCGTTGCCGAACATTAAATCTTCCATCCGCAGTGTAAAGACCGACGCAGAACGTCGTGCTAAAAACGCTCCGATTAAAGCAGCTCTCCGCAATGCTTCCCGCAAAGTAGAAGCTCTGACTAAAACCGGCGCTAAAGAAGACGCTCAAGCTACTATGGCTACTGCTTCCGGTTTGCTCGATAAAGCAGCTCGCAAAGGCATTATCCATAAGAATGCTGCAGCTCGCAAAAAATCCAGACTTGCAAAGAGAATCAACGCTATGGCTTAATTCTTACAAGCTGACCTGCTCTGAAAAGAGCAGGTTTTTTGCATTTCAGGGATAATTTTTTGCAAGCAGGCTAATCAAGATCATAATTGATGTAAGTAAAGCTCTCAATCACGTCATTATCATTCAGCGTGATAATCAGCTGCTTGGCAGGTCTGTCAAAGCCATCCGCATCAAGCACATATTTTTCCCACACGATACTGTTTGTCGGCTCCTCAATATCAACAGCAGACTCGTGCCAGCCGATTCTCCGCATCATATCGTAAAAACTATTCCGCTCATTCTGATCAAAATGCTGTCCGACTGCATAGCCTGCCATCTCGCCGGGAGCCTTGTTAATCACTACCTGATAGGTTTTTCCGTCAAAGGCTCTCGTGTAGAACACTCGCGGACCTACCTGCACCTTATTAAGGTCATAAGCAATATTCATATCGTCGGCATGCTCTACTCTGCCCATGCTGTAGCCGGAGCCTGCTGCATAGCCGGCGGGATCGTTAATCCAGTTTGCCTCTACCGCAGCCTGAAAGCGTCCTTCATCTGAATGAGCATATTGGCCATCAGGCAACGCACCTATAAATTGGTTATACATGTAGCCTCTGTAGCCTTTTTCGGTAGTTCCGTACACCCACACATATTTACTGTCAGGTATAAACACTACCTTTCTTGCATAAAATTTATCGCCGTTTTGCAGCATGGTTACTACCTCACAGTTTGTGTTAGGCTCTGTTCTTAAGTTAACATCCGTAGCAATACATTGAGTTGCCAACGGCCAGCGCGGATGTTCATCAATAATATCCGAAAGATAACCGCCGCTGAGATGAGCAAAAGCGGTGTTGGCCAAAAGCGCCATCCCCAAGGTCATGCCCAAAAACAAATTCTTTTTCATATGTATATCCCTCCCTTGATTGCATTACGAAATCCCTCAATCAACAAATTTCAGACACAGGCTGCTTATTTTGTACAACAAGCATCTGTCTTTCGGTTACCCGCAGAACGTATACAGAGAATTATCAACCTTAAAGTTTTGTAATTCCTTTATATATCCCCTGTAAGGGGAGGTGGCTGCGAGCACCGGCGAGCAGACGGAAGGGTTGTTACCGCTTCCGAAGCAGCAAAAGCTGTATTCCTCAGCATCATTATAGCGTAAAAAAGCAAAAGCATCCCCACACTTTTACCGCAAAAAGTGTAGGGATGCTTAATTTTTTTATCAGCAGCAGTCATTTCACTGCCTAAGCCTTACTCCCGGCAGACACCGCAACGACGGCAGCCGTCAAAGCACATCGGGGTAAATTTGCCGCTTTCGCTGCGCTGCAGCTCGGCCGCAAGATACTCCTGCGTCACGCCCATGTCCAGATGCTGCCACGGCAGCGGCTGGCCGACCTGCAGCTCGCGCTCCGCCAGCTCCTCGGCATCCAGGCCTTCTTCCTTCAGCACCTGCTTCAGACTGCGGCCTTCCACATGTGCCTTCAGCAGCGCTTCGCCGATACGTCTGCTGCCGCGCGCCAGCACGGACTGCACCACGGTTTCCTTCAACGATTCGGTAATTAGCTTGATGCGCTTTTCCTTCTTCAGACCGTCACCCAAAATTTTGAAGCGCTTCTTCAGCGTGCGCACATTGCACAGCGGCGCCCACTGGTACGGCGTAAAGGGCTTGGGCACAAAGCCGTTGACCGAAATAACCAGCTCGCCCTTGTTGCCCACAGCATCCATTTTGGCGCGCACGCGTTTAATCATCTCCACCGTTTCAACGATATCCTCGTCCTCTTCTCCCGGCAGACCGATCATATAATACAGCTTGATGTTGCGCATTCCGGCAGCAGCAGCCAGCTCGATAGAATTATAAACGTGCTCCTCCGTAATGCCCTTGTTAATCGCAGCGCGCATCCGCTCGCTGCCTGCCTCCGGCGCTACGGTCATCGTCCGCTGGCCGCTCTGCGCCAACGCATGCGCAATCTGCTCCGTGAGCATATCGGCACGCATGCTGGCCACGGAAAACGGTATCTTATGCTCTACTAAGTATTCCGTCAGCTCTGCCATCTGCGGATGGTCGGAAACGGCAGCGCCCATCAGGCCCACCTTTTTCGTACGCTCGGGACGCTTGGCGATATCTGCCAAAATATTTTCCAGCTTACGCGGACGCGGCTTGCGGAAGCAATAGCCTGCCATGCAGAAGCGGCAGTGACGGCCGCAGCCGCGCGCCACCTCGACGATAAACATATCCTCAAATTCCGTTCCGCTTGTCACGATAGCAGAGGTGTGCGGATAAGCGTCGATATCACGCGCCCACTGGCGCGCTACCTTCGCAGGCGCACCTTCCTGCGGCAGCAGGGCGGTAAACTCGCCCTCATCATCGTACTGCGCCGTATACAGGCTGGGAACATAAACGCCCGGCACCTGCGCCAGCGCCGCCAAGCGCTCTTGCTTGCTTTCCTCGCGGTAAATGGTATCCAGCACGTGCTGTACTGTTTCCTCGCCCTCGCCGATAACAAAGGCATCAGCCACAGCAGCCAAAGGCTCGGGATTAAAGGTAGCACAGGGACCGCCGATAATCACCAAAGGCTCGCGCTGATTGCGCTCCGCCGCCCGCAAGCGGATATTGCCCAAATCCAGCACCGTCAGCAGATTATCATAGTCCATTTCAAAGGACAGCATGACGAAGATAACGTCAAAATCTGCCAGCGGACGCTGATTTTCCAGGCTCAGCAGCGGTGTTTTGCTTTTGATATGCTCCTGCTGCAGGCGTTTATCCGGCAAAAAGAAGCGCTCGCAGGCGCTGTCACCGCGCTCGTTAATCATCTGATACAAAATGTGCATTCCCAGGTTCGACATGCCCAGATGGTAGACGTTGGGGTAAATAAACGCTACCGGATGGCGTAAGCCCGGCGGATACACCTGCGCGCCGGTTTCATTTTCTCTTGTTTCTTTAATGTAGTTTTTGATTATCCAGGACAAAGCATTTCCTCTCCGAGTATCTATAATGTATTAAGAAAATATCAGCGCAAAATTACGCTGATATCCTCTTGTATTTTACTGCTGTTTTTCTGCTAATTTGCGTTCAAACAAATCGATAACTGTTTTCAAAACCTTTAAACGGGCATAATATTTATTGTTGCCCTCAACCACGGTCCACGGTGCATACGAGGTGTCGGTGCGCACCAGCATTTCATTAACTGCCGCTTCGTAAGCATCCCATTTATCACGGTTACGCCAATCCTCGTCCGTAATCTTCCACTGCTTATTGGGGTCAGCCTGACGGTCATTGAAGCGTCGCAGCTGCTCATCCTTGTCAATCTGCAGCCAGAATTTGGCGATGGCGATACCGTGCTCGCTCCACTGCGCCTCCATATCCTTGATTTCATCATAGGCGCGCTGCCATTCCTGCGGCTTGGCAAAGCCTTCGATGCGCTCTACCATGACACGTCCGTACCAGGTGCGGTCAAAAATTGCTATGGTGCCCGGCTGCGGCAGTCTGGTCCAGAAACGCCACTGATAATGGAACTGCTTTTCGACCACGTTCGGTGCCGCAATCGGGTGCACATGGAAGCCCAACGGGTCCAATGCCGCCGTCAGTCTGCGGATAGCACCGCCCTTGCCTGCGGCATCCCAACCCTCAAAACCGATAACTACCGGAATCTGCGCCTTGAACATTTCAATCTGCAGCTGTGTCAGCTTTTTCTGGTACTTATCCAGCTTTTCCTTATATTCTTCCTTGGTAAGCTCCTTGTTGGCATCAATCGTGCTCAGCACATCGTAGGTTGCGGCGGTGCGCTTGTCGGCAGCAAGCTCGGCAGGCATCTGCACGGCCTTTTCGATAGCGTCGGCAATCTTGGTGAAAACCTCCAGACGCGCGCTGCGCGGATCATCGTCGGCAATCAGGTACCAAGGAGCGTTTACCGTATCGGTGGCCTCCAGCATTTTTTCGTAATGCGGCAAAAATTTATCGTAGTTGTCGCTTTCATCAAGAGCCGGATTCAGGTCACGCCACGCCTTGCCCAGTGTTTTGGCATTCTTGGCGATATTTTTCTTTTGCTGCTCCGCTGAAAGATGCAGGAAAAATTTAAGCACAAGATAATTATCGTCCGTAAGCATTTTTTCAAAGTTGTTGATATGCTCAAAGGAAACAGCAGGATACTTGGTGTTATCCTCTTTATCCGCCAGCTCGTTGGCGTTTTTCAGATAATACCAGCTGCGGTGATAAACGGCAATATGTCCCAATGCCGGCAAGCGCTTCCAGAAGGCACTGAAAAACGGCTGCTCCTGCATTACGCCGCGCAAGCGCACGCTGGAATAAACATTAAAGCCACGGGCATCCATCTGCTGCATCATTTCGTTAATCAGCGCACTGCGGCGTGCACCACGCCAGCCCTCAAACACGATGATAATCGGTCTTTTGGCGTCGCGGGCCAGGCGCTGCGCCTTTCCCAGGCGTTCACCCAGCACATCCATCTGCCTGTTGTAATCTTCCTTGGACACTTTTTTACTCAAATCCAGCTTTTCCAGCATTCCCAAACATCTCCTTACTGTGTGCGAGAATCTTTAAATCAGCGCTCCTCGTAGGGGTTCAGAGCGCGCGGTTTTCCTAATACCTCTGCCATAATAATGCCGTTGACCAGCGCCGCATGCTTCAGCTTGACGCGCTTTTTGAGCGCAGGCTGCGCCTGCGCGTAGCGCGCATTAAACGCTGCCGCAGCAGCGTTCATCTTCGCTTCGTCGTAGCTGTAATCACCGCGGGGTTCATAATAAACCTTGCCCTTGTCATGCACAAGGGCTTCGTTTTCACGGTGAATTCTGCCGGTATGGTCATGCAGTGCTTCGCCGTCACGGTGAACTCTGCTGCCATCGTCACGACGCACACGCGTTCCGTCATGCACTACGCCTTGGCTGCTTTGACGCTTGCGTGCCTGCGCCTCCTCCGTCGTCTTTTTCAGACGGCGTTCAAACTCGGCGGCAAGGTCTTTAGGCTTAGCCTGCGTTTGCTGCTCTGCCTGCGTCGGCTCCGCCGTTTCCTGCGGCTGCTCTTGAGGCAGCTCCCGCTGCCTGCGGCGGCGGTTGCGCCTGTCCAAAAATACGTTGGCCAGCATTACGAGGACAAAAAGCAGGGGGATTAAATCACTGTCAAATAAACCGCCCATAAGCTGCACCTCGCTTATTTGCCGCCCTCAGGCTTTTCCTCGCCCTCCGGGCTTACCTCGGCAATCGTGCGGCGCATCTGCGTATCTGCCTGAATATTGTTCAGGCGGTAATAATCCATTACACCCAAGCGGCCGTTGGCCAGTGCCTCCGCCATAGCTGTCGGCACCTTAGCCTGTGCTTCCACAACCTTCGCCTGCATTTCCTGCGTATAGGCCTTCATTTCCTGCTCCTTGGCAACAGCCATCGCACGGCGTTCCTCAGCGCGCGCCTGAGCAATGCGCTTATCAGCCTCCGCCTGGTCGGTCATCAGCGCAGCGCCGATGTTACGGCCAACATCTACGTCCGCAATATCAATGGAAAGAATTTCAAAAGCGGTGCCTGCATCAAGGCCTTTATCCAAAACTGTTTTGGAAATATAGTCGGGGTTTTCCAGCACCTTGCTGTGGTCGGCGCTGGAGCCTACGTTTGTTACAATGCCTTCGCCGACACGCGCAATAATCGTTGCTTCGCCGGCACCGCCTACTAAGCGGTCAATGTTGGCGCGCACGGTTACGCGCGCTTTAACCTTCAGCTCGATGCCGTCCTTGGCAACAGCGCTTACTACCGGAGTTTCGATAACCTCGGGGTTAACGCTCATCTGCACAGCCTCCAGCACATTGCGTCCCGCAAGGTCAATGGCACAGCCACGCTCAAAGCTCAGCTCAATCTGCGCTCTGTGGGCCGCAATCAAAGCATCGATAACGCGGTCCACGTTACCGCCTGCCAGATAATGCGCCTCCAGCTGGTTAACATTAACGTCAAGGCCTGCCTTATTCGCCTTAATCAGCGGCAGCACAATCTGCGACGCGGGCACACGGCGTAGGCGCATACCGATGAGGTTGAAAATGCCTACATTAACGCCGGCAGCAATGGCCGAAATCCACAGGCCCAATGGCACAAAGTTAAGAAAAATAGCAATACCGGCAATAGCAATGATTACTGCAAAGCCACTGCCGAAAACCATACTGAATAATAAATCCATAATGTCACTCCTTCGTCTGTTCTACAAAAATTTTGCTGCCCTCTACCCGCACAATAATCACGGGGGCAGACTTTTCGATATAATCTCCCTGACTGCTCACATCAAGACGCTTGCCGTCCACCAGAATCGTACCTGCAGGACGCAGCGTGGTCAAGGCTGTGCCTCTTTTGCCCACCAGCATGCTCCAGTTTTTGCCGCCGGTGTAGCCCTCGCTGTTTTTTTGACGTGTCCACAGCACAAAGGGATTATACTTGCTTTCCTTGGGCAGATACACGCACAGCAGCGTAATCACCAGCACCAAAAACAGATACACTGCCAACAGCACCAGCGCCGCCCAGGCATTGCCGCCCAAAACGTAAAAGCCGCCGACTGTCAGGCACACCATGCCGCTGACACCGAAAATTCCGAAGCCCGGCACAACAAATTCTATCAGCAGCAGGACAAGGCCCGCCAGCATAAAATAATATTCCAATGGCATGACTGCACCTCCTCAACGCTTGTACAATTATAGTATAACAGAGGAAAAGCTTGAAGTAAATTTAAAGTTTATGCTGCTACAAGGCTACGGACAATCTTCAAACAAAATCACCGGCGTGATTTGACGCTTACGTAACAACGCTTACGTAATATCAACTTCTTTCATAACTGAAAGAAGTTGCAAGAAAGGTTCGCGCTTTCTGGAAAGCGCGGCAAAGCAAAAACTTTTTCGGGAAAAAGTTTTACCAAAAAGCTTTAAATAAGCTAAATCGCTTTGCTGGAAATAGCTATTTTTTCGTAGTTCTGCCGAACGGTATACGCGGTAGTGTTTACAAATCTGTGGTTAGCTTATGCCCAGACTGGCTTGACTAAGTTTGGGGTTAACTGTAAGCTGAAATGCCTAAGGTTTGCATGAGCAGCTATGGGATATCCAAGTGTTTCGCTGTAAGACGCTAAAAAAGACCTTAGCATCAGCTTTTGCCGATGCCAAGGTCTTGATTTTTATTTAGCTTCAGTTTTCCGCCAGCACCTGCTTTAAAAGCTCCAGCGCGCTCGCTTCGCTCGCTTTGTTCGTGCCCAGCTCACCGCGGAAGGCACGCGCCAGGATGGATTTCTTCATCAGGTCGATGCTTGCCAAGGCCTGCTCCGTTGCCTGCTGTGCTGCGCGCTCGCGCGCCAGCAGGTCGTCGATGAGGCGCACGATTTCGTGCTGTTCGGAGAGGGTAGGACACTTAACAATTAATTTTCTTAAACCTTTTATAGGAACAGTCAATTGTGCAGTGCCAGTTGCAATACTCGTAGCTTGCTCAAAAAATGATTGAGTTTGTAATTGACACCACAAAAACCTATTGTATATATCTTTCGGTTTCAATAATGCCATATGTCTTTGAAAACAGAATTTCTTATCTGTATCAACCATGACAGGAATACCATAAGAACCTACTATTGTATAAAGTATATCTCCTATTTCAGGAGTTCTCGTTTCAGACAAACCATCATAATATTCTTCTGGAACAAATCGACATTTTTCAAATGAAATAAACCCAGTATTAACATTAGATATGACCAAAAACGGAATACCTGTTTCTGATTTCGGCGGTGGCATATGGTCACCATCATAAATACTTTTACAAACAGAATCTAGCGAAACATCTTCCCAACTTTCATCACTCACGCCGTTTTCCCTGCGCCACTGCTTTGTCAGCTCGCCCGTAAATGCCTTATGCAAAATTGCTGCCTTGCGCACGGCAAAGCTGTCCGCAACCTCCTGCAGTCGTTCCTTTGCTTCGTCGAGCTTGGCAAAAAGCTCTTCGATGCGCTCAACAATGCGTTGCTGTTCGGAGAGCGGAGGAAGAGGGAAAGTAAGGGATTCTATTCTAAACAATGCCAACTTTGCTTGTGTTGTAGCAATCGTTGCACTTTGCATTTGATATTGAGCAAATTCAGATTTCAAAAACAAGCAAAGATATTTTTGATTTATCCCCTTGATGTTAGTAATTTTTGCTGCATTTTCCGTTAAATTAGCACCATCAATACATGACGGAATAATACCAACTTTACCAATGCTACCTGCTATCGAAACATATATATCGTCTGAAGAAATGGTATATCTAGAAATTTTTTCGTATACATCTTCGTCAATATATTTCAACCCTTCCAAAGAAACTCCAATAGCATTAAAATCTGTTACTCTTATATAAGGATGTTTAGTAATATTTTCCGAAAAAGTTGTTCCCTTAGGCAAACGTTTTCCACCTTTTACATCAGCAAGACTTCCAAGCCTCACCCACACCCAATTCTCCGGCACCTCATAAGGCTGTTTCTCCGCAGGCACCAGCGCCTGCTGCAAGCGTTCTTCTATTGTCAATGCTGTCTTTTTCTTTGGCATTGCCAGCTCTCCTTTATAAGCAAACATGTTATTGTTTTAATCTATAATTTATGATAAAATGTTTTTGACAACCGGTTCACGGGGTGGGATTGCCTTCATTCTCTACGAATGGAGGTGATGTCTATGGTATATTTCAGCTTTCAGGATTTAATGTCCTTTGGAATTTTTATCGTAGCATTACTTACGTTCATTTTTCAGAACAAAAAGTAAAAAAGTTACGGACATAGAAAAACCGCCCCTTGACTTTGGCGAGCTCGGAGCGGATTTTTCTTAACTAAACTCGGCAACCCACCTCTGTGGGCGGTTGTCTTTTCTATATCTAATATACCACAGAATCCTTAGCTTTGCAAGTTTTGAATTTGTGCAGAATAAAAAGAAAACCACTCCTACACTTTGCGGGGTAAGAAGTGGCTTTCTAAAACTTTTTGTCTTTTCTAGTTTAGTATACCACAGAAGCCTTATCTTTGCAAGTTTTGGATTGTGCAGAATGTAGTGAAAGGCTCCCCTCGGGGGGAGCTGGCGCCCGCAGGGCGACTGAGAGGGGTCTGCTGTCTTTATGCTTTCTTATAGTGAACCCCTCTCCGTCATCGCTACGCGATGCCACCTCTCCCCAAGGAGAGGCTCTTCTCTTTCTTCCTTCTTCCTTCACTCTATCCTTATCTTTGCAAGCTCCTCAGCTCCTGCGCCACACTCTGCAGCAAATCCACGGCCTCCGCCAGCTTTTCCGCAGCCTCCGCCGCGCTTTCCGCCGGGTCCGGCAAATCCTCGTAATCCAGCACGCTGTCATCCTTAATCAGGCCAAGGTCCAGGCTGTTGCCCTTCTGCGCAATTTCCTCACGCGTAAAGCACTGCCAGCGCTCGTCCGCCACCTTGCTTCTGTCCTCCGCGCCGTAAGCCGCCTCAAAGCCGGCAAAGTCACTCGCCTTCAGCGGGTTCGTCTTGCCGAAGGAGGGCATATTGGTGCGCAAATCATAAAACCACACGGCCTTGGTGCTGTCCTTATCCGTTTTTTCGCGCGTAAAGAAAAGTACGTTGGTCTTGACACCCTGCGCGTAAAAAATACCCGTCGGCAAGCGCAGAATAGTGTGCAGATTGCACTTATCCATTAAGTCGACACGAATTCTTTCGCCGTCACCGTCGGCAAAAAGCACATTGTCCGGCAGCACTACGGCAGCGCGCGCCTTGCCGTCAGCCTTCAGGCTGCGGTAGATATGCTGCAGGAAGTTCAGCTGCTTGTTGCTCGTGGGATAGGTAAAGTCGTCGCGCGTTGCACGCTCGCCGCCTTTTTTCGTACCGAAGGGCGGATTGGTCAGCACCACATCATAGCCCTGCATCTCCTTGCCCACGTTGGAAAGCGTATCACCCAAAATAATTTTGCTCTGGATGTCATGCAGCATCGCGTTCATCAGCGCCAAGCGGTGCGTATCATGCACCAGCTCGCAGCCGGTGAAGGCCTGCGTATATTCAAACTCCGCCGTTTCCTCATCCAAATCAAAGAAATCGTTCGTCTGCCCACGCACAAAATTGCTGGCAGCAATCATAAAGCCGAAGGTGCCGCAGGCAGGATCGTTGCAGCGCTCGCCGGCCTTTGGTGCCACCAGGCGCGTCATAACGTCAATCAGCACGCGCGGAGTAAAGTACTGTCCTGCGCCGCTCTTCTTTTCGTTAGCGTTTTTCTCCAGCAGTCCTTCGTAAAGATTACCCAGTCCCTCCTCCTTCGCGCTGAACCAGTCCAGCTCGTCAATCGTCCTGATAATCTTTTCCAGATTCTTCGGCTCGTCGATGTTCGTCGCCGCGCCCTTGTAAATCTCCTGAATACGTCCCATGCACCGCTCGCCCAGATAATCCAGCAAATCCTTGTAAAAGCTCTTCAGCTCCAGGCCCTTGCGCGCCAGCAAATCATCCCAGCGATAGCCCTCCGGGATATTTTCCTCGCTGCCGGTTTCCTTAGCCATTTTCAAAAATAAAATATATGTCAGCTCCGTAACGTACTGATGATAGGTAATGCCGTCATCACGCAGCACGTTACACAAATTCCAGAGCTTCGCTACAATCTCCTGTGTATTCACGCAGTTTTGCCTCCATCTTCATATAAATAACCGTTAAATTCGCTCACGATATTATCCAAATCGTCGGCGAATATTTTTTGTGCCCGCGCATAACCGCCTAGGCGCTGCAAGCGTTTGTCCTCCTTAAAGGCCTCCACGCTCAAAATATCCTGCTGCTGCATATAGCTGCGGATAATATCCAGCCACTTCTGCTGCGCAGGCGTAAATTTGTGGTTTTTGTTCAGCTTGTCAAAGGCGCGGCTCAGCTGTGAATTTTTGCTCACCAGCTCCGTTCCCAGCATATAGCGCCTGATAAGGCTGATAATACCTGCCACCATCGTGCTGTTCGTGTATTCCGAATAGGCATCGTTCAGCTGCAGCGCCGTAAAGCCGTTGGCATCGAGCGTCAGCAGCAGCTCCTTCAGCTGCGCCTTCGTCAAATCCTTCGGACGAGTGCAGATGATATGCAGGGCAGCAATTTCGTTGGCGTGGCTCTTTAAATACGCCGCAAAATCGTTCAGGTAATCTCCGGGCTTGGTCTTTTGCGCACCGTAGCCGCGCGTATGACCGGTAAGCTCATCCTTGCCTTCATAAATCATACCGCCCATATTGCCGCCGGCCCGGTATTTTTCCAGCTGCACCAGCGCCTCTTTATGCTGCAGCAAAAGCTCCTTGGCCTTGGCGGCATCCGCCTGCTGCAGCTCACCGGCAAAGGCTGCCACATCCTTGCCAGTCGCCAGCACAAATTCCTTCTTCGTCTGCTCGTCCAGTCTGTTCACCTTGCGGCGCAGCTTTAAGGCCACCTGCTTGGCAATATCGGTAATCGCCTCCGCTGCCTCCGCTTCATCAAGCTGCTTCAGCAAATCCTGCACGGAAATCTGCGGATTGGCAACAGCAGGCATCGTCACCACCGGCTGCAGGCTGTTATATACGCCCACCGGGTCATAAATCTCAAAATGATCCTTGCCGATTTTATCGCAGCGGCGCGTCGCACGTCCCAGCATCTGCTCAAACAGGATACGCGATTTCACGCAGCGCATAAACACCAGCGTCGTAATCTCCGGCACGTCGATACCGGTAGTCAGCAAATCCACTGTTACGACAATGCTCGGGAAGCGTTCATTCTTAAAGCGCTTGATTTTCTCCTGAATCTTTTTCTGGTCACCGTTAGCCACGCTGCCGGTAATCTTCATAATCGCATCGCTGTCCAGATTATCCTTGGCATAAAGCTCCTGCAGTATGCTCACAATCATATCGGCATGCGTATCGGTTGCAGCGTAAATAAGCGTCTTGCCGTACGTTTCCGGCGCATCGGGATAAAGATTTTTGGCAATTTCCGCCAGCACTGCCCTGTTGAATTCCGGCACGATAACACGGCGGTTGAACTGGTCGACATCAAAATCGACATCATCGTCCAAATAAGCCGTATCAAGCTCGCCGGTCTGCTTGTTGATATATTTAACAGTATCGCCTCTTTTGAGCTGAATTCCCTGCTCGCTGAGCTTCGTTGTCAGCTGATGCGGTGCGTCATGGTCAATCAAATAACCATCCAGCACAGCCTCGCGATAGGTGTAGGTATAAACAGGCTCGCCGAAAATTTCTGTCGTCTGCAGGGCAGGCGTTGCGGTGAGCGCAATTTTTACCGCGTTAAAATAATCCAGCACATAGCGATACTTGCTCTGGTAATCGCGCTGGTCGCGATAAAGCTGCTCCGCCTCTGCCATTTCCTTATCCAGAATATAACCGCGGTGCGCCTCGTCGATAATAATCAAATCGTAATCGCTGACTGCGGGAATGCGGTCCTCGCTTTCGGCGTACATAATGCGCTTCATCATGCCCTGTACGGTAGCAACGTGCACGGCAGTTTCCGCATCAATCAGCTTATCGGTAAGCTCCTTGATATTGTAAATCTGGTCCAGCGTCTGCAGGCTTTCCAGCTTCACCTCTTTAAAGACATCCTGCGCCTGCACGCCCAAGGCGTTGCGGTCAACAAGGAATAAAATACGCTTAAAGCGCTTTGCCTTCAAAAAGCGGTAAATCATGCCCAAAACCGTGCGCGTTTTGCCGGTGCCCGTGGCCATCGCCAGCAGCGCCGTCCGCTTGCCGCAGCGCACTGCCTCATCCACCGCCTGCACAGCCTTCAGCTGATAATCGCGCAAATGCAGTCCGTTTTCATCCTGCAAAAAATCATACGGCAAAGCATCTAAGGCAGCGTTGCCCTCGGCGGTATTTTCCTGCAGCATTTCCTTCAAGCCTAAGGGAGAAGGCCAGCCTGCCATAGCGCGCGGCATATTGCCGCTTTGACGCAAATCCGCAAACCAGATGCCGGATTTTATCTGCAGCTGCTGCACGTAAGGCCTGCCGTTAGCAGCAAAAACAAAGGGCACCTTAAAATCCTGCCACTGCCCCAGTAAATATTCCGCATCGCATTTTCTCACAGCGCGTGCGTAATCCTTGCATTGGTAGCTGATGACGCTGGAAATATCCGTGTCCCACTTTTTCGCTTCGATAATGCCCACAAGCTTCTCGCCGATGAAAAGCGCGTAATCGGCGTAGCCCTTTTCCTCATTGCCCGGCACCTTGTCCGTAGGCCATTCGGCAATCGCCAGATTGTGTCCCTTCGCAGGACGGCAACCCTTGCTGTAACGCAAAACAGTGGTGTCGGCCTCCCAGCCAACCTGACGCAGCTGCTCGTCAATCAGGCAGCGTGTTTCCGCTTCCGTCTTAGGTCGTCTGTTGGCAGCCTGCAGATTCGCTTTTCTGCGCTCCTGCTGCGGCACCGGTACAGCCTGCTGCGCCTTCTCGTTATCCTGCTTGCGCAGGCGCGCTTCCTCCGCCTTATCCTTGGCAGTTTCAACAAAGGCTGCCTCCGGCTGCTCCGCAGGCAAATGATATTCCTGATGCTGATAGGTATAATCGCCGTACACCTGCATAAACCATTCGCAAAGGCTGTACGCCTGCGGCAGCAGCAGCTTGGCCTTCTGCAGCGAATCCTTGCCCTCATGGCGCGCTTCGTTGCCGCCCAAGCGCAGGCGGTGCATAATGCGTGCCAAATCCTCTGTGATATACTCTTCGTTTTCCAGCAGGCGGATTTTATTTACCAGTGTATCCTTCATCTGATAAGGCATTGCTATATTGTCAAAATCAAACATTTTATTAACGATATCTTCGCACAGCAGGCCCAGCTTAAAAAGGCAGGAGTTGGAATCGCTGTACAGATAGCGCTCCGCGAACTCGCCTGTTTTTTCCAGACCGGGAAATTGTGTGCGTAAAAAGCTGAAGCCAGATGCCATAAAAACGGCCTCCTTTGAGCTGTAAACATGATAATAATATATTTATATTCGCCTTGAAATAAAATTTACCTGCTGAATATGTTTTCGCAAAACAGCGGATATTTCCTGCACAGATGCCGCAATAAAAAAGCTGTATACTTTCCCGCGCAGGAAAAGCATACAGATCTCTCACCCATAATCCCTATAAAGTAAAATAACCGCGCCAAGATTTCTCTTAGCACGGTTATCAGTTGTTATTTGAGCAATTCACGAACCATAACGTTAATACGTTTGCCATCTGCACGGCCTTTGGTTTTTGCCATAACTGCCGGCATTACCTTGCCCATATCTTTGGGACTTGTAGCACCAACAGCAGCAATAACTTCTGCCACGATAGCCTTCAGCTCGTCATCGCTGAGAGCTTCCGGAAGATATTTTTTCAGTATAGCAATTTCTTCCTTAGCTTGGGCAACCAATTCGTCACGACCTGCTTTTTGGAATTCCTCAACAGAATCCTGACGCATTTTGACCTCTTTCATCAAGACAGCCAGAACCTCATCATCTGTAAGTTCCTTTTTGTCATTGATTTCAACATTTTTAATATTAGCACGCACCATGCGGATAACAGACAAACGCAGCTTACCTGCTTCTCTGTCCTTCATGGCCTGCTTCATATCAGCAGTCAATTGGTCTTTTATAGACATACAGCCCGCCTCCAATTATCTGGTTTTACGTTTTCTGGCTGCTTCGGATTTTTTCTTACGTGCAACGCTCGGCTTTTCATAGTGCTCGCGTTTTCTTACCTCAGAAAGAATGCCTGCCTTTTGGGTTGCTCTTTTAAATCTGCGCAGTGCGCTGTCTAAAGTTTCATTCTTGCCAACTTTAATTTCTGCCATCTGTTCTCCCTCCCTCCACACACTTAGGGAAGTGTATATGCAAATTAAGTTTTCAACTGTTGCCAGCTAAAAACACTTACTGATTAATTATACAAGAAAAGACAAGCATTGTCAAGGTTTAGCACGGGGGCCAACCCAAAGCTTTGCCGCCAATTACGTGAATGTGTAAATGTTTTACTGTCTGACCGCCTTCATCGCCGGTGTTGATAACAACGCGGAAGCCTTTTTCGGCAATTCCGGTCTTTTCAGCAATCATTTTAACCTTGCCCAGCATATATGCAACCAGTTCGGGGTCCGCAGTAGTGATGTTAGCTGTGTGGTCCTTAGGCATCAGCAGCACATGAACCGGAGCAGCCGGAGCAACGTCATTGATAGCAATCATTTTATCATCTTCGTACACTTTGGTAGAAGGGATATCGCCCTTAATGATTTTGCAAAAAATACAATCCTCAGCCATTTCATGTCCCTCCTCTCATTTATCGTATCTAGTTATATTCTGTATTTATTTCTTTTATCCTGCTAAAGAAATAATTTTTTCACAAATTAATTCAATTCGCCCAGCAAAAAATCCTCTTTTACGCCGGTAATTTTTACCTTGGCAATGGTGTTGGCCAGCTCCGCGGTTCCCGGAACAACAACGCGCAGATACGGACCGCACAGGCCCTCCATATGCTCATCGTCCACCGGCTGCTCAAACAGCACCTCCTCCACCTTGCCGACAGTACTCTGCAGCATTCGCTGATGCAGCTCCTCGTCCACCTTCGCCAGACGCGCCGCACGCTCGCTCTTCACTGCCTCATCCACCTGCTCCGGCATTTCGGCTGCAGGCGTACCCTTGCGTTTGGAATAAGGGAAGATGTGCATTTTGGCAAAGCCGCATTTCTTGGCAAATTCCAGCGTAGTCGCAAAGTCCTCCTCGGTTTCGCCGGGGAAGCCCACGATAACGTCCGTAGTAATTGCCACATCAGGCACCTGCGCGCGGATTTCGTTCACCAGCTCCGTAAAGCGTTTGGTATCGTAAGGACGGTGCATAGCGCACAAAATCTTGTCGCAGCCACTTTGCAGCGGCAAATGCAGGTGACGCTGCAGGCGCGGTTCCTCTGCCATTAGCTGCAGCAAGCGCGGTTCCACCTCCACGGATTCCAAAGAACCGAGGCGCACACGCTGCACGCCCTCAACGCTCAGTGCAGCCTTTACTGCGTCATACAACGTAACATGCTTGCCTTCCTTCGCCAGCTCCTTGCCGTAACAGCCAAGGTGAATGCCGATGAGCACAACCTCCTTGTAGCCTGCGGCAACCAGCTTGCCGACCTCCTCGCGGATGCTTTCCAGGCTGCGGCTGCGTAGCGGCCCGCGGGCAAAGGGAATAATGCAGTAGGTGCAATATTGGTTGCAGCCCTCCTGAATTTTGAGGAAGGCACGTGTTTTATCGGTTTCGGTGCCGACTCCCAGCTCTTCAAACTTGGTATCAACAGTCATCTGCTGCACGTTGTCCAAAATCTCCGTCCGCTTGTGCTCCAAAGCCTCCTCGACCAGCTCCACAATACGGCCGCGCTCCTGATTGCCGATGATTACATCAACACCCTCGATAGCACGCACCTCCTCGGGCGCAGTCTGCGGATAGCAGCCGGTGACAACCACCAAGGACAGCGGATTGTGACGCACAGCGCGGTTGATAATCTGGCGCGATTTGCGCTGACCGGTATTGGTAACAACGCAGGTATTAACTAAATAAACGTCTGCCGGTTCACCGAAAGGCACAACCTCATAGCCTGACGCACGGAAAATCCCCTCCATGCTGGCAGTATCAGCCTGATTGACCTTACAGCCCAGCGTATAAAATGCAATTTTTCTCATCTATATTTAATCTCCTAAATCTCCTGTTTCATAAAAAATCGCTGAAATAGCGACAAGGCCTGCCGTTTCCGCGCGCAGAATGCGTCTGCCCAGCGATACGGGCACAGCGCCTGCGGCACGTGCCGCCTCCAGCTCCGCTTCGCTGATGCCGCCCTCAGGACCGATAATCAGCAGCAGATCAGTCAGTGCGCCCTTCGCCTGCGCCTCCTTCATCGCCGCCTTCAGGCTCTTTTTATCCTCGCACTCGTAAGCGATAATCTTCGTAGCGCAGTCATTCGCCGCCAGCATCTGTGCCATCGTCTGCACAGGCTGCACCTCGGGAATAATATCGCGCTTGCTCTGCTTCGCCGCGGATTCAGCAATCTTCTGCCAGCGCTCCACCTTTTTGGCAGCCTTCGCACCGTCAAGGCGCACTACGGAATGCTCCATAGCCACAGGCACCACGCTGTAAGCACCCATCTCCACAGCCTTCTGGATGATGAACTCCATCTTCTCGCCCTTCGCAAGGCCCTGCGCCAAAATCAGGCGCACCGCCGGCTCATGGCTTTCCGCCAGCTTCTCTAAGCAATGCACAGTCACGCACTCGCTGTCAATCGCTGTAATCTCCGCCAGCGCACTCACGCCGTCATCACTCACAAGCTGCAGCTGCGCACCAGGCTGCATGCGCAGCACCTTACTGATATGACGTGCATCCACGCCCTCAATAGTCATTGTTTCGTTATATAATTGCGGTACAAAAAAACGATGCATATAGGTTTCCTTTCTGTAAAAATTGTAGTTCGGGTTCACCTTCCGCCTAAAAGGAGAGGCAAGAAGATGGCTTAAAGCAAAAGACATATTAATTGCAAAATGAAACAACCCTCAGTCATCGCCTATGGCGATGCCAGCTCCCTTTCAGGGAGCATATAAAGCTCGCAAGAAACAAATGTTAAAACCTCACAATAACGTCATATCTTCCCTGAAAGGGAAGGTGGCTGCGAGCTTTGCGAGCAGACGGAAGGGTTGTGACACTGGCAATTGCGACGCATAAAACTTCTTACTTCTTCTTCATCTGCATAACAACCCAGCCGCCGCGATGGTCAACCGCGTCAACATAAAGGCCCTGCGCCTGCGCCGCAGCCTCCACATCCGGCATACGCTCCTCAATAATACCGCTAGCCAAAAGCACACCGTCATCATTCAGCTTCTGCGGAATATCCTGCAGCAGCATAATAACAATATCGGCAATAATATTAGCGATAATAACATCAGCCTTGCCCTCGGTACCATGCAGCAAATCGCCCTCGCGCACCTCAATCTGGTCGCTCAGACCGTTATCCGCCACATTCTCCTTCGCCACGCGCACTGCTACAGCGTCAATATCAACAGCCTTAACAGACTTAGCGCCCAGCATCGCTGCAGCAATCGCCAGAATACCGCTGCCGGTGCCAACGTCAAACACGGTAGAATCAGGCGTAATAACCTTCTCCAGGCGCTCCATCATCATATTGGTAGTGTGATGCGTGCCAGTACCAAAAACCATACCCGGATCAATTTCAATAACATGCTCGCCTTCCTTAGGAGCATACTCCTCCCAGCTCGGCTTAATAACAAGGCTCTTGCCCACATGAGTAACATGGAAATACTGCTTCCATTCGTTAGCCCAATCCTGCTCACTCACCTTGCAGAAGCGGGTATTGCCGAAACGGTACTTGCCGATGCGCTCCTCAATCAGTGCCAGCTGCTCGTCAATCTCCGCCAAGCGGTTTTCCAGCTTCTCATCATCAGCATAATAAGCGCTGACAGTTACAACCTCGGTATTCTCCTGCTCCGGAATATCGCACAGCTCCCAGGTACCGCTGTTGCGCAAATCATTAATCAGCTGCGGGTCCTCAATCGCAACTCCCTTAGAACCGATGCTCGTCAGCATATCCGCTACGGCCTCAACTGCTTCATGCGTTACCGCTACATTAACTTCTATCCACTGCATTGTATGCACTCCTTTGAAAATTATTCATTATATTATTATACACTATCATAGCAGGAAATGTACACAATCACTTGACGCAATGCGCCAATCAATTTATACTTGATGTAGTATTTTATACTATAATAATTAAGGGAAAGAAAAGAAGGTAACCAAATGCTCTCATTAGACAAAATTTATCATGCAGCCTTCATCCTTAAAAGCGTAGCACGTAAAACAGATTTAATAGCTGCTCCGCATTTAAGCGAAGGCAACAACTTGTATCTGAAAACAGAAAACCTACAGGTAACAGGCAGCTTTAAGGTACGCGGTGCCTACTACAAAATCAGCCAGCTTACACCTGAGGAAGCAAGCAAGGGCGTTATCGCCTGCAGCGCCGGCAACCACGCACAGGGCGTAGCACTGGCTGCAACCAGCATGGGCATCAAAAGCGTCATCTGCATGCCGGACGGCGCACCGATTATGAAGGTAGAAAACACCAAGCGCCTCGGCGCACAGGTGGAGCTTGTTCCCGGTGCCTACGACGAAGCACATGACCGCGCCGTACAGCTGCAGGAAGAAACAGGCATGACCTTTATCCATCCATATGATGATGAGCTTGTCATTGCCGGCCAGGGCAGCATCGGCCTGGAAATTTTAGACCAGCTGCCAGATGTAGAAGCAGTAATCGTACCAATTGGCGGCGGCGGCCTTATCAGCGGCGTAGCCTTCGCTATTAAAAGCCTGCGTCCGGAGGTTAAGGTTTACGGCGTGCAGGCAGCAGGCGCAGCCAGCATGTTCAAAGCCTTCCATGACCATAAATATGAAACCTTAGATCACGTCAGCACCTTTGCCGACGGCATTGCCGTAAAAACTCCGGGTGAAAACACCTACGAGCTCATCAGCAAATATGTTGATGATATCGTTACCGTCAGCGAGGACGAAATCGCAACTGCTATTTTAACATTAATTGAAAAGCAGAAGCTTATTGCCGAAGGTGCAGGCGCAACTCCGGTAGCAGCAGCATTGTTCGACAAGCTGCCGATTAAGGGCAAGAAAACCGTTTGCGTTGTATCCGGCGGTAACATCGACGTTAATATTCTTTCGCGCGTTATCACCCGCGGTCAGGTTACCAGTGGCCGCAGAGTCAACCTTGTTATTATGCTGGAGGACCGTCCGGGCCAGCTGCTCAAGGTCAGCGAGATTATCAGTCAATGCGGTGCCAACGTTGTCGGCGTACACCACAACCGCAGTGATGCCAACATGGCCATCACCGGCTGCTTCCTCAAACTGGAGCTTGAAACACGTGATGCCGCCCAAATCAAAGAAATCGAAGACAAGCTGACGGCAGCAGGCTTCAAGCTGGTCAACGACCAAACTGCAGCACAACATTAACAACAAAAAAAATTACCACAGCCTACATAAAATGTAAGCTGTGGTTTTTTTATAGTGCGTTATACCCGCTCTTCTTACTCTACGGTAACGCTCTTAGCCAAGTTCCTAGGTTTATCTACATCCAGGCCCTTAGAAACACTCACATAATAACCCATAAGCTGCAGCGGAATAACTGCCAAGCTGGTCATGAAATGCTCGTCGGTCTTAGGAATATACACTGTGAAATCAGCGGTATCCTCAATATTATAGTTGCCATAGGTAGTCAGGCCCATCAGATAAGCGCCACGACTGCGGCACTCAACCATGTTGCTGACAGTCTTTTCGTAAAGCTCGCTTTGAGTCAGTACGCCAATAACAAGAGTACCGTCCTCAATCAGGCTGATAGTACCGTGCTTCAATTCGCCGGCAGCATAAGCCTCACTGTGGATGTAGGAAATTTCCTTCATCTTCAGGCTACCCTCCAGGCTGACAGCGTAATCCAGACCACGGCCGATAAAGAAGATATCCTTAGCGTTGACCTGTTTAGCTGCAAACCATTGGATGCGTTCCTTATCTTCAATAATTTTTTGGATTTTATCCGGCAGCTGGGCCATTTCCTGAATCAGCTCCAAATATTTAGCTTCATCAATAGTGCCGCGAACAATAGCAAACTGAATTGCCAGGCAGTAAGCAGCAATCAGCTGAGTGCTGTAAGCCTTTGTAGTTGCAACAGCAATTTCCGGACCTGCCAGTGTATAGAAAACATTATCCGCTTCGCGGGCAATAGAGCTGCCTACTACGTTAACGATGCCCAGAGTTTTGATGCCCTTTTCTTTAGCCAGACGCAGAGCTGCCAAGCTGTCGGCAGTTTCGCCGGACTGGCTGACAATGATAACCAGCTCGTTCTTGCTCAGCAGCGGTTTGCGGTATCTGAACTCGGAAGCCAGCTCGGTACGAACCGGAATCTGTGCCAAATCCTCAATTACATATTGCGCTGCCACGCCTACATGATACGCACTGCCGCAGGCAACGATGCAGATCTGGTCAATCTTTTTGATATCCTCATCGCTGAGGCCGACAGCGCTCATATCCAACTTACCGTCAACCAGTACGGAATTCAGGGTATCGCGAACTGCTTTAGGCTGCTCGTGGATTTCCTTCATCATGAAATGCTCAAAGCCTGCTTTTTCGGCAGCTTCGGCATCCCATTTGATTTCGGTCAGCGGTTTTTCGATTACTTCTTCATCAACGTTGTAGAAGGTAACCTCGCCGTTAGCCAGACGAGCCATTTCCAGATTGCCGATGTAATATACCTTACGGGTGTATTTCAAAATAGCAGGCACATCGCTGGCAACATAGCATTCGCCGTCCTGTACGCCGATGATCATCGGGCTGTCCTTACGGGCAACATAAATTTCACCGGGATATTCCTTGAACATTACTGCCAAAGCATAGGAGCCGCGCATACGAATCATGGCATGGCTCAGAGCATCGGTCGGAGTATGCTCGTATTTTTTATAGTAGTAGTCAATCAGCTTAACGGCAACCTCGGTATCAGTCTGAGAATAGAATGTATAGCCGTTATGCAGCAGCTTTTCCTTCAGCTCCTGATAGTTTTCGATAATACCGTTGTGTACGGCAACTACATTGCCATCAGCACTTGCATGCGGATGCGCATTAGTTTCGGAAGGTTCGCCATGGGTTGCCCATCTAGTATGACCGATACCACAGGTACCGATGAGGCTTTGTCCGCCATTAGTTTTGGCATAAAGCTCTTTCAGACGACCTTTAGCTTTAACAATCTGCACCTGCGCACTGCCATCGCGCACTGCGAGGCCGGCAGAATCGTAACCACGATATTCAAGCTTAGACAGACCATCTAACAGAATAGGCGCTGCCTGCTTATTTCCACAAAATCCAACAATACCACACATAAATACTTTTCCTCTTTTTCTACTATTTTTTTCTTTTTGCCTTATGCTTCAAAGCCATTAGGGTTGTTCTTCTGCCAGTTCCAGGAATCGCGGCACATGTCCTCAATACCCAGCTCTGCCTTCCAGCCCAGCTTTTCCCACGCCTTTGACGGATCTGAATAGCAGGTGGCAATATCCCCTGCACGACGTTGGTCAATTACATAAGGTATCTTAATTCCAGTAGCCTTTTCAAATGCTTTGACTAAATCCAGCACTGAATAGCCAATACCTGTACCAAGATTATACACCTCTACGCCGCATTTGTCATCTATTGCCTGCAAAGCTTTCACATGACCTTTAGCCAAATCCACTACATGAATAAAGTCACGCACGCCAGTACCATCAGGAGTGGGATAATCATTACCAAAAACATGCAGTCGCTCCAGCTTGCCAACAGCTACCTGAGTAATATACGGCATCAGGTTATTGGGAATGCCATTGGGATTTTCTCCAATCAGACCGGAGCTGTGCGCACCGATAGGGTTAAAGTAACGCAGCAGAACCACATTCCACTCCTGATCAGCTACATACATATCACAAAGTATTTGCTCCAGCATCGACTTTGTCTGGCCATAAGGATTAGTGCACTGCCCTTTAGGACAGGTTTCCGGAATAGGCACTACAGCAGGATTACCGTAAACAGTAGCCGAAGAGCTGAAAATAATATTCTTACAGCCTGCTTTACGCATTACGTCCAGCAGTACCAGAGTACCGGAAATATTGTTCTCATAATACTCCAATGGCTTCTGTACCGATTCGCCCACTGCTTTCAAACCGGCGAAATGAATACAGCAGTCAAAGCGATGCTCATCAAAAACTTTTTGCAGGCCGGCACGATCCCTGATATCAGTTTCATAAAAAGGGATTTGCTGACCGGTAATTTTTTCTAAACGCTGCAGTGCCAGCCTGCTGGAATTAACAAGATTATCTACTACTACAACACTGTGACCAGCTTTAAGCAGTTCAATGACAGTATGCGAGCCGATGTAACCAGCTCCGCCTGTGACTAAAATATGCATTTTTTCACCTCAATTTTTTCGCATCAGGCAGCTATTAATTCCTGCCTACAGTATTATTTTACAACCTGTCGCCTTAAACTAAGGTGAACAAGCTAACTGTTTTTTTCATAATTTCTGTTTAACTGCCGATAATCGGCTTATTTTCCATAGTATTTACCAGCTTAGAAAGCTGCCATTTTATTGTTTCCGCCGGCTTTTCATAATTACCCATTTCACGCAGTCCGCTTTCACGCACGCGTTTCTTCAGCAGCTTATTGCCATCCTTTTTATATACAAAAAGGTCTGCATCCGCTACAACACGCACATAGGTATCGTTGTCAAAGCGCATGCTCCAACCGCTCACAAGTGTTTCGTCCATTTCATAGATACGGGCGACAACCAGCACATCCGTTTTGCTCTTTTCAGCCAAAGCGGACAGAGAAGCAGCATCCAGCTTTACGCCGTCACGCACTGCCCGGCTCACCAGCATCTGAGGCTCGCCGCCATCTATTATTTGATAATCTGGAAAGCGATATCCCAGCTTGACCATCTGACGCCATTCTTTATAAACAGCACCATCCACACCGCCATCCTGGTCGATTACTACAAAGCCCACAGGACGCTCCGCAAAATCTGCCCGCGCAGTCTGCGGCATAAAAGTGGCCAGCAAAGCTACAGACATCAACAAAAAGCAGACATGCAGCAGCCATTTAAATTTTTTCATAAGTATCACCTGCCAATTAATCGGCATTCGCTGCCAACAGCAGCTCAACAGCTCCGCGTGTCACCTGCACCATATAGCCGAAGGCACGCTGATAAACATCAGGCGGTGCTACGCTTTCGCTCTGCGTGCGCTTAACTACCACGCCGCAGACAGCACCGGCCTCTAAGCCTAAAGCCTGCGAGGTCACGAACAAAGCGGAGGTTTCCATTTCATAGTTCAGCACGCCCAACGCCTGCCATTCCTGCATCGTCCCGCGGAACCGGCGCGGTACATAGCCGGTGAAGCTGTCGTAACGCTCCTGCCCCGGCCAAAAAGTGTCGCTGGAGGCTGCAATCCCCAAATGGTAGGGCGCACCGGCATTCTTCGCTGCCAGTACCAGTGCGGTTGTCACCTCAAAGCTGGCAACAGCCGGGAACTCCAACGGCGCATAATGCTGCGAGGTTCCGTCAAGGCGAACGGCAGCCTTATCAATAATAATATCACCGAGATTAACCTTTTCCTGAATTGTTCCCGTCGTACCGAAGCGGATGAGCTTTTTGATGCCCATACGCGCCAGCTCTTCCAGACAGATGGCTACGGAAGGACCGCCCATGCCCGTAGAGCAGACAAGTACCGGAGTATCGCTGATTTTAGTCAGCCAGCTGGTATATTCGCGATGGCTGGCAATAAAGCTTGCATCACTGCCCAAGGCCTTCGCTAAAGGCTCTACACGTCCGGGGTCACCGGGAAGCACGGCAACAGTTGCGCCATGCAGCTGCTGTGCCGAAAAACCTACATGGTATAAAATCTCCTCAGGTGCTGCGTAATGTTTGCTCATATTGTCCACCTCTTTCAAAACAAGTCCGCTTTAGTTCCTGTAATGGTTGGTTCTATTTTCATATAATCGGCAATCGTCTGTCCTATATCGGCAAAGGTCTGCATAGGCTTAAGCTGCTTGCATTCAATGCCTGCTCCCGAAAAGAGTACGGGAATTTTTTCGCGCGTATGGTCCGTGCCGCTCCAGCTGGGGTCATTGCCGTGGTCCGCCGTCATCAGCAGCAAATCGTCCGGATGCAGCAGAGCGGTAATTTCCGGCAGTCTGCTGTCGAAATATTCCAGTGCCTCGCCATAGCCCTGAATGTCACGGCGATGTCCGTAGGAGGAATCAAAGTCAACAAAATTAGTAAAGACAATGGTATTATCCGGAGCATCGGCTACAGCCTGCTTCGTAGCATCCACCAGCTTATCCAGGCCGCCTGCCGCATAATGCTTTGTAATACCGCGATGCGCAAAAATATCGGCAATCTTGCCTACGGCGTAAACGCTGCCGCCGGCTGCAACCATTTTATCAAGCAATGTCGGCTGCGGTGCCGGTACTGCGTAATCGTGACGGTTGCTTGTGCGGGTAAAATCCGCAGCACAGGTGCCGACGAACGGACGCGCTATTACCCGGGCAATATTATACGGCTGCACCAGCTTAAAAGCCAGCTTGCACAAATCATACAAGCGCTCCAGGCCAAAGGCTTCCTCGTGCGCTGCTATCTGCAGCACGCTGTCGGCGGAGGTATAAATAATCGGCTTGCCGCTTCTTACATGCTCCTCGCCCATCTCCTTGATGATTTCGGTACCACTGGCATGGCATTCGCCCAGCACTCCCGGCAAATTGCCTTGGCTGATAATTGCATCCACCAGCTCCTGCGGAAAGCATTTCGGCACATCCGGGAAATAGCCCCAGTCAAATTTAACCGGCACACCGCTGATTTCCCAATGGCCGCTCAGTGTATCCTTACCGCGGCTGACCTCCTGCGCATAGGTATAAGCACCGATTGTATGCTCGGCGCCCAAGCCTGCCGGCAACGCTTCGCCGCGGCTCAGCTCGGCAGCTGCCTGCAGTCCGTGCTCAGCCAGATGCGGCAAATGCAGCGGCTTCGGCGCTTCGCCTGCGTGACGCGGATTTTTCGCCAGCCAATCGCAGATATGGCCCAAGGTATCTGCACCCTTATCACCGTAAGCTTCGGCATCATGGGCATAACCGATACCGAAGGAATCCAACAACAGAATAATAGTACGAGCCATTTTTTCACCTGCTTTCTTAAGCAAAAGGGAGCTGCTAACACCAACGCTAAACAACTCCCCTAAAATCAAAATCCTAAACTTTCACCGACTAAAATGACTTTAATGCGTCCCTTATTACGACTGGTACGCGTTATAACAATCTGCGAGCAGATGCAGTCCGCGGAAAGGCAGTCACCGCAAAGGCCGGCTTTATAACAAGGTGTCTGCAGTCCGGCAAACCTTTTGGCATTTATCGGCGCAGCTACATTGCGCGCTCTGTCCATGGCAGCCTCCAAGGAGCCTGTAACTTTATTCAGACCGGCAACAACAAGCACCTGCTTCGGTCCGTAAATCAAAGCGGCGCAACGGTTGCCGTTACCATCGATATTTACCAGCTGACCATCACTGCTGATGGCATTGCTGCTCATTAAATACGTATCACACAAAAGCGCCTGACGCATCAATTCTGTTTTTTCTTCCGGAGTTGCTGCCGCAGCTCTGTCGATAACCTTATTGCGCTCCTTTACTGCGTCTAAAAGGCCTATTTCATCAATCGTTACAGAACCGCCCCAGGAAACAACATCCTCCTGCGGAATCAGCGCCAAAGCCTGCTCGAGCGCTGCCTGCTTATCAGCACAGTAATAAGCATCAAAGCCACGCAGCTTCAATTTTTTCCAAAGTTGCGCCCAAAGCCTCATTGCGCAATATTTCAGCCTGCTGCATAGAATCTCCTCCTGTTCCATTAACAAGCTACGGTTGATTATTCTTCGATATCACCGATTGCTACTTCATCAATGCCGTCTTCCTCTGCCAGATATACATTGATAGCTTCCTTATGGGAGGTAGGAACGTTTTTGCCGGCAAAATCCGCACGAATCGGCAGCTCGCGATGTCCGCGATCAATAAGTACTGCCAGCTGAATAGCCTTCGGACGGCCCATATCCATAACCGCATCAAGAGCAGCACGGATAGTACGTCCGGTGTAAAGCACATCGTCAACCAGAATAATGGTTTTGCCGTTCAGGTCCAAATCGATTTCTGTACCGTGAACAATCGGATTATAAGCCAAGGTAGACAGGTCATCACGATAAAGAGTGATATCCAGCATTCCTACCGGCAGTTCAACATTCTCTATATCTTTAATTGCTGCTGCCAGACGTTCCGCAATAGGTACACCGCGGGTACGGATACCGACAATAACAACATTGTCTACGCCTTTATTTCTTTCGATAATTTCATGAGAAATACGGACAATCGCACGGCGCATAGCCTCTGCATCCATAATAACATTCTTTTTAACAAAATTGCTCATTTGGCTCACCTCTTATTTTTATTCAGGCTTTTTAACCTGCTATCAAGACTGCCCTAAGGCAGAACTCTGCTAATTAAACTGTCCCAGGCGCAGGCGGGTAACAATCTTATGCATATCCTCCGGCAACGGAGCTTCAAAGCTCAAGCGTTCTCCCGTACGCGGGTGGGTGAATTCCAGTGTCTGCGAATGCAGAGCCTGTCCCTGAATGCTGAAGGGAGTTTTCATCGGAGAATATTTCGGGTCGCCTACCAAAGGATATCCCAGATACTCCATATGTACGCGAATCTGATGCGTGCGTCCCGTTCGCAGGCGGCAGCGCACAATAGTATATTTGCCAAAGCGCTCCAGTACCTCATATTCGGTAACAGCATCACGTCCGCCTTCTTTGACAACCGCCATTTTCTTACGGTCGTTTTTATCGCGAGCGATAAGCGTTTCAATCACGCCGCTGTCTGTTTTGATGTTGCCGCGTACTACAGCAAGATAGGTACGCTGAGCGGTTTTGGCCTGTATCTGCTGCGACAGAGAGAGATGCGCCGCATCATTCTTGGCACAAATCATAATACCGCTGGTATCCTTATCCAAACGGTTGACCGGCCG
>OHHZ01000193.1_pt1 | contig 33741 bp, 53 predicted proteins | sample 1568081 | NCBI WGS metagenome assembly OHHZ01 (sample SAMEA3879597, study PRJEB24766) | human gut metagenome | biome: human-associated habitat; feature: feces | place: USA | collected 1985/1987
TTTTTCACTGCCGTCATTATAAGCCATATCATCGATTGTACATCCAATCAATTCAGCTAATTTTTTCAAAGTAGATAATTTAGTATTTTCATCACCCTTTTTAAATAAACCGTCGATTGTTGTGTATGGGATATTAGACATTCTTGATATATCGGCTTTAGTATAGCCGTTCTTTAACATATATTCTTTTAAGAAATCAGATACGGGCATGATTCTTCCTCCTAAATGTTTTGTTCTTCTTATATTTAATCACAACTGAATTACTTTGTAAAGTAAAAAACTACCTTGTAGGGTAATTATTTTTCGCCATGCTATTGACAATTACCCTGCAAGGTATTATTATAATATTAAACTACCCCACAGGGTAAAAAAGAAGGTGAGGTGATTACGATGTATCCTAATTTGGAAGCAGAAATTGCAAGAAACAAGCTTACAAACGCAGATTGTGCCAAAGCTTGTGATATTACCGAAAAGGCTTTTTCAAACAAACGTTGTGGGAAAAGCGAGTTTAATCTTAGGGAAATCAAGATTTTGCAGAAACAATTCTTTACGTCTTGCTCTTTAGAGTATTTGTTTTCTGATATTCCTTTGGGCGGTCGTAACTGTGAGTAATTAAGAGGTGCAAAATGAATAATTTACAGATTTTCAACAGTCCTGATTTCGGACAGATTCGTACTATTCAAAAGAATGGTGAGCCGTGGTTCGTTGGAAAGGATGTAGCTAGCGTTCTTCAATATAGAGATACATCAGACGCTCTGAAGAAACACGTTGATAAAGAAGATAAGGTTTTACTCAAGGCAGGTGAAACGCCGACCTTGAAATCTTCAAACTTTGGAATGTACATCATCAACGAAAGCGGCTTGTACAGCCTAATTCTCTCCAGCAAGATGCCCAAAGCAAAGGAATTCAAGCGCTGGGTGACAAGCGAAGTCATTCCGGCAATCAGAAAGACCGGCGGTTACATCGCAGGCAGCGAGAACATGACAGATGCAGAGATTATGGCGAAGGCTGTGCTGGTAGCGCAAAGCACTATCCGGCAGCGTGACCAGCGCATTAAGGAGCTGGAAAGCGATGTGGCAGCGGCGAAACCGAAGGTGCTGTTTGCGGATGCGGTGAGCGCGTCGGACAGTACGATTCTGATTGGCGACCTTGCGAAGATTCTGAAGCAGAACGGCCATCCGATTGGTCAGAAGCGCTTGTTTAACTGGATGCGTGAGCAAGGATACCTGATTAAGCGTGCCGGAGCAGATTACAACAGCCCGACGCAGCGCGCTATGGAAATGGGATTGTTCAAAATTAAGGAAACGGCTATTTCCCACAGTGACGGTCACGTCAGCGTGAGCAAAACAACCAAGGTTACCGGCAAAGGCCAGCAGTACTTTATCAACAAGTTTTGCGGGGCGTGATGGTGAGGGGAGATAAAAATATGACGACCTGCCCGCATTGTGGGAAAGTCGTCAAAAAAGGAAACTTCTGCAGTAAATGTGGCAAGAAGCTGGCTAAGATATGTGACTGCTGGCTGATGAAGCGCCCATATCATTGCAACTTTCAGAAGTGCCCTGATATGTCAGCCTTTACTTTACTGCTTCTGCATATTCAGCAAGATCAAAAGCGTAGGAAATACGTTTTTCTTGCACCAATCCTTGAAGCAATCAACAGCAAGGCCTTGAAGACCGTCAAGAAACTTAGCGTAGACCAGCGCAGCATAACGAGACTGGGGAGTTTCAACAATGATGTCTGGTATAAAATCTACTAACTGTTTTTTCTGGTCTGGGGTTAATTCGTCCAACATGTCAATGATGTGTTCGGCAGCTCGCATAGTAGCTTCAGTCCAAGGATATGGCTTACCGCAATTATGACAGTAGGCTGGCGGTGTGCTAAGCCTTTTGAAAACATGAAAATGTAATTGCCCTTCTAGAATATCATGTGACATACAGCCATAATCACCTTGAAGTTTTGTATGGCAAAATGGACATTCATCAATGGTTTTTTGACCACATTTAGGGCAATATTGTTTATTAACTTCTTGGTGATACGCCATATCGCTGTTGCATATATCACCATTTAAACAAATTTGAGCAGGTACATAGAATTTATCATTCATAACAAATCACCTCCTTGCTGTAATTACATTATAACACGGAGGCTACCAAGAAAAGAGGGTTCAATCATGGCAAGAACGATTAAAAAAGCTGCTCCGAAAGAGCGCAGAGAGATTCCGCGCAGAATGCTTTACCCAACTGGCGAAGCTGCATACCTGCTTTGCTGTTCCGCAGCATTCGTCAGAGAAGAGATGGACGCTGGCCGTCTGAAGTATGTTGTCCGTAACAGCCGCCGCTTTGTTCCGGCATTTGCAATTGACGATTATTTGCACGAAATGTGTTCGGGAGAGTGATTAGCATGAAAAAAATCTTAATCGCAATGCTCGCAGCCTGCTGCGTTTGGGCTGCATGGGACGCAACACGCCAGACGGAAAAATATGTTGTTAAGGCTACGGCTGGTGAAGGGGATACCCTTTGGCACCTGGTGGGTGACACCATGCAACGCGCAGGAGACCGCAGAGATATTCGCGAGGTCATCTTTTATACAAAGAAAATCAGCAACCTGAAGGGTGACCTTCAGGTGGGAGATGTAGTGCTGATTCCCATTGAGGTGCGCAGATGAACGAAAGAGATTATGACGGCCTGACAATGGACTACTTCCGAAATCAGCTGCTTGCAAAAGGCATCACCAAAGAAATGTTTAACATGGATCAGTTTGCCGGCCTTACCACCCGGGAGCTGCAGAACATCGTGAATAACGTAAGTTTAAAGGAGGCATAGCATGAAACTGTTTGATATAGACGAAAGACTGGCGGCCTGCGTCAAGTTGGACGAAAGCCGTGTTGTAGATACCGAAAGCGGCGAAATCATCGACCTTGAAGCAATCGCAGCTCTGGAAATGGAGCGCGACAAGAAGATCGAGAACCTGGGCTGCTGGTATAAAAACCTGTTAGCGGATGCAGAAGCATTGAAAGCGCAGAAGAACGCTTTCGCAGAACGTGAAAAGGCAGCTAAGGCCAAGGCGGAAAGCCTCAAAGGCTTTTTGAGCCGCTATCTGAACGGCAAAAAGTTTGAAAGTGCCAAAGTAGCTATGAGCTTCCGTAAAAGTGAAGCAGTGGAGTTTGACGCAAAGTGCATCGGCGATGTTCCGGAAGAATTCCTGAAATTCAAAGATCCGGAGCTGGACAAGGTTGCAGTCAAAAAGGCTATCAAAGCCGGTGAAACTGTACCGGGCTGCGAGCTGGTAGCGCGCCAGAACCTGCAGATTAAATAAGGCGGTACTGATCATGGGCATTTATGAAAAGCTGCTGACATTGCAGGCAAAATTGAAAGTACCTAAAGGGCAGTACAGCGACTTCGGCGGGTACTATTACCGCAGCTGTGAAGATATTACAGAAGCGGCAAAGCCTCTGCTGGTAGAAGTAAAAGCTGTGCTGCTGCTGACGGATGAAGTCGTTGTCATTGGCAATCGTACATATGTGAAGGCTGTAGCTAAGTTGATTGATACTGAAAGTAATGGTGTTGTGGAAGTTGATGGTTATGCTCGCGAAGACGAATCACAAAAAGGTAAGGATGTAGCGCAGATTACAGGAAGTTGTAGCAGCTATGCACGTAAATATGCGCTTAATGGGCTGTTTGCGCTGGACGACGCAAAGGACGCGGACGCACTGCCACCGGTGCAGCAACCAGCAGAAAAGCCTGCTGGAAGTCAGAAGCCAGCTAACAACGCTAAGCGGCAGCCTACGGCAAAGCCAGCGGGAAAAGTCACTAGCTACCAGATGGGGCAGCTGCAAGCGTTGGCAAAGCAAAAGGGCGTTGCTGTTGATAGCGTCGTTGCAGGTTACAAGATTAATAACCTGCAAGACATGGATACAAAACAATGGGCGCAGGCTATGAACAGCCTTAGAAAGCGGGCTGATGCACAGTGAAAAAGTCTATTGTAACGGATAACATGGAATTTTGCATAGTCTGCGGCAGACCGCGGGAAGCAGTGCATCACGTATTTTTCGGAACTGCGCTGCGGAAAATCAGCGACAAACACGGTTTTGTAGTGCCGTTGTGCAACTATCATCATAACGGCGCGGCTGGCGTACATAATAATAACCAGGTGCTTGACAAAAAAATCAAACAGCACGCACAGCGTAAGTATGAAGCCCTGGGGCATAGCCGGGAAGAATTCCGGGCGTTGATAGGCAAAAGCTATCTTTAGGGCGGTGGAAACGTGAAAGCGCAGATAAAAAATATAGCTGACGTGTCCTGTATTGGCGATACAGTAGAGTTTACCGTGTCGCTGGATAGTTGGTATAGGCAAGAGCTTTTCAACACGTTGAACGCAATGCAGGGCGACAAGAAGCCATACACGATAACCATCGAACCTAAAAAAGAAAGAAGAAGTCTTAGGGCTAACAACTATTGTTGGGAATTGTGCCATAAGATTGGGGAAAAGATTAACGCACCGAAAACGGTAGTATATCAAAAAAATATACGTGAGGTTGGTAGTTTCACAACTTTAGAGATGCTTACTTCTTCCGTGCCGCAGTTTTCAACGCGGTGGGGTGGTAATGGCCTGGGCTGGTTGACAGATACTATTGACCAACATGGAGAATATACCAGTCTAATAGCATATTATGGCAGCAGCACCTATACAACAGCCGAGATGTCAAGACTGATAGACAGTGTTGTATCAGAAGCTAAAAGTGTGGGCGTTGAGACCTTACCTCCATGGGAACTGGATATAATCAAAGCGGCATGGAAAGGGAGCTGATAAAGTGGCGGACGTGAAATGGATAAAGATTGCTGTTGATATGTTTGACAACCGCAAGATTAAGCAGATTGGCAGCATGCCGGAGGGCGACAGCCTTCTGCTGATGTGGGTGCAGCTGCTCTGCCTTGCCGGTAATGTCAACGATGGCGGCTTTATCTATCTGACAAAGGAAATCCCATATACGGACGAAATGCTGGCCACGCAGTTTAACAAGCCCATATCGACTGTAAGGCTTGCGCTGAAGACCTTTGAACAGTTTGGGATGATAGAGATTATCAACAACATGATTTTTCTGTCAAGCTGGGAGAAGTACCAGAGCATAGACAGGCTGACAGAAATCAGAGAGCAGACGCGGGCAAGGGTTGCGAAGCACCGGGAAAAGCAAAAGCTGCTTGCAGCGGGACAGCTTGACGGTGAAAGTAACGTTACATGTAACGTTACAGTAACGCAAGGTAACGTACTAGAAAAAGATATAGATAAAGATATAGATAAAGATAAGAATAAGAGTATATCTAAAAAATCCCCCCGCCATAAACACGGCGAATATCAAAACGTGCTGCTGACTGATGATGATCTGGATAAGCTGAAGGCTGAATTCCCTTCTGATTGGGACCAGCGTATACAGCGCTTGTCTGAATATATGGCTTCCAGTGGCAAGAGCTATAAAAACCACCTTGCTACTATCCGTAATTGGGCAAGGCGCGACAAACCGGCTGCAAAGTCTGCAGGCGGTGAAGATATGACTGATTTGGACAAATACTTCTAGGATGGTGATAACATGGATGGTTTACTTGAAATTGTGGCGACGGTAGAGCAAAAGACCGCCGCCAACTTGCCAAGAAGTTCAGCCGACTATATGGAAAACGGTCTGCTGTACTGCGGCAAATGCCATACGCCAAAAGAGTTCCGCGGCAATTTCCTTGGCATGGTCAAGGTGGTGCCGTGCCTCTGCCGGTGCAGATCCGAAAAATTGGCGGCAGAAGAACAGCAGCGCAAAGCTGAAAAGCGGCAGGCGCGTATCAGGCAGCATCGCCGTGCCAGCTTTCTTGAAAGCGATATGCAGCATTGGAATTTTGCAGCTGATGATGGTGCGGACCCGCGCATAATGAGGGCTGCTAAAAACTACGTTGGCAACTTTACGCAGTTTCGGGAGCAGGGGAAAGGCCTGCTGCTGTATGGTGGTGTGGGAACCGGCAAGACTTTTGCTGCAGCCTGCATCGCTAATGCCCTGATAGATTCCGGCAGAACCTGCTTGATGACCAACTTTGCGCGGGTGCTCAATACATTGTGGAGCATTGAGGAAAAACAAGCCTATATTGACAGCTTCAATCAGTTCGACCTGCTGGTTCTGGATGATTTGGGAGCCGAGCGCCGGAGCGAATACGCTCAGGAGCAGGTATTCAACGTGATTGATGCACGGTATAGAGCAAAGCTGCCTATGATTATTACAACCAACCTGAGTATAGACGAAATCAAAAAGCCTGACAGCATCGGCAACAGCCGTATCTATGACAGAGTGCTGGAGATGTGCCATCCGGTAGAAGTAACCGGCAAGAGCCGTCGCCGCCAGAAGGTAGCAGCTGATTTCAGAAGCATGAATGAGCTGCTGGGGCTTTAGGGAGGGCGGAAGATGCGGAAAGATTGGAATTCATATGTCGGGCGTAAGTTTGACATGCTTACTGTTGCGGGGGTTATTGCTCCGGCGATGGCGCAAAAGATGCTGAATTTATCTTATAAGCAAACGCATTTTGCCTGCGTGTGTGATTGCGGCGCGGTAAGATATGCTACTGCCGTAGCTGTTGAGCGTGGATATATAACCAGCTGTGGCAGCGATGAATGCAAAAACAAGATTAAGAAAAGCAAACGTGCCGCTACCAGAGCAAAAGTCAAAATCGCCGATAAAAAGCCTTTACTGCCGTTGCTGAAGCCTGAAGAAGAGTTGTCATACAAAGAGGAACGGCAGGTACCGGCGATTATTGAACGGCAGAAACCAAAGTGGTTCTGTAAACGCCCTGTTACAGATTGCGCTATCAACCAATTTTGCCATCTGTGCTGAAAAGAGTGCGACCGCAGCTGCCATCATGACGTATGCAGCAACTGTCCGGAGAAATGCGGAAACAGCAGATTGAGGTAGATATCATGGAGTGGAATGAAGAATTAGAGAAAAAACTGCAACGCCGTGGCGAAATCTGGCACGCGGAAAAACTTGCATCACGTCTTATATTCGACGGCCGCCGTGCTCTTGAACACTATACTGCAGATGAAATGCGTGCGAAATTTGAGCCTATAGCAAAGCAGTACAGAAAGAGCGGGCGTATGTGCCTGGATTCTGATGCCTTGGTGATGTACTGCAAGGAGCAGGGCTATAAATGGGAGTGGTACCCACCTAGTCCATTGGGAGAGTATTGGTTCGTGCTGCCGAAAGAGGAATTGTTTTAGGAGGTGAGCAGATGAAACGTAAATGCCAAGTGTGCGGGAAGGAGAACGGCAGCTGCAACCGCTACTACTTTAATCCTGCTGAAATTATCACTATCTGCCCTGCATGCCTTGCCTTCAGCTGCGACGACAAAGCAAAGATTGCAAGGCGGGCGCATAAAGCCGGCAGACTGGTAAAGGAAGAGGTGAGCAAGAAAAGATGGTAGGCAAATCACCCTGCAGAGGATGCGAAGTAAGAAGAATAGGCTGCCATGCTATCTGCAACGCATTTAGCGAATGGAAAACCGAGCAATACAAATTGCTGGAAGCGAAACGGCAGGCCAACTTGAAAAATTTAGCGACAGCCGGAACTGCCGCAAGACATGAGAAATGGATAAGGGGGCATAAATAATGACTGACAATGTAAACCATCCCAAGCACTACACCCAAGGCTGTGTTGAATGCATCGACGCACTGGCGGCGGCTACGATTAATCTGAAAGGCCTTGATGCTGTTTGTACCGCTAATGCCATCAAATATTTGTGGCGCTGGGGCCAGAAGAATGGCGTTGAGGACCTGAAAAAAGCCCGCTGGTATATTGATAGACTGATTAAACATTATGAAAAAGAAGGTGCTGGCTATGCTTGATATTTACGCACTTGTTACCTGTACGCTGTTTAGTGTTGGCGTTATGGCGGTAGCAATTGGCTTATTAAGGGGGTGGAAATAATGCAAGTATGGTGTATTGAACATGATAAATACGCTGGCAGGGGCACAGCTTATTACAAAGTTTTGATTAACCCCACGGATCACCAGCTTGCCATATTGAGAGTTAGGGCAATGATAAACCCGGAACTTAGTTACTGGGCTACACGGTTAGACGAAACTTGTCCCGATGTGGAAATCGAAACAATGTTGAAGCAGAAGAAATTTTACAAAGAGCCATATTTTACAGAAGTGTAGGTGCTTGTAATGGATATGCCAATTATTGAATTTATCGGCTATACAGTAGCAACAATTTGTATAGTGGTAGCTGTTGTGTTGGCATTGGGAAGTATTTTGAAGGGAGATTAAAAATGAGTATGAAAATTAAGGCTACAACCCCATGTTACAAATTTATCAATGCCAGCCCGGAAGCGCAGCTGGAAAAAATACGCGAGGAATTAGAAGAAGCTGCGGAAGCATGGGCAACTTATTCCACTGATAAGACAAGAGCAAATTTACTGCATTTGCTCATGGAATTAACCGACGTAAAGGCGTGTGTAAATACTGCTATGGCTCAAATTCATAAAACTGTTGACGTAGAAAACGATAAACGCCGTGCCAAGAACGCTGCTGGCGAAGGTAAATATACTGCTTTAATTGACTTTAGAATTGTCAAATACTACGCAAAAGAAGCGGTAATTGAAAAGAATTTGCGCCGTGGCTATTACATTGAAGATGGGGAGGAAGAACATGAATAAAATAATTTTGTTAGGCCGTTTGACCAAAGATCCAGAAATCAGATATACCCCTAGCGGTGCCTGCGTAGCACAGTTTACGCTGGCTGTTGACCGCCCCTACACTAAAGACGGCAGCCGTGAAGCGGACTTTATCCCTTGCGTAACGTGGGGAAAGACGTCAGAGACAATCGGCAACTACGTGCATAAAGGACAACGTCTGTTGGTGGAAGGTCGCCTGCAAATCCGCAGCTATGATGCTAAAGACGGAAGCAAGCGCTGGGTGACTGAAGTAATCGTCAACCATGCCGAATTCATCGAGCGCAAGGAGCAGACATCACAGCAGCCGGCGCCGCAGAGCATGGAAAGTTTCGGCCAGCAGGTGCCTTTTGACGAGGAAATTCCGTTTTAGGGGGGCAACATGGAAACTAGCGCAGGTGAAGTTTGCGTGTGGTGCGATAAAGAAAAGGCTGTATCGAGCATTTTCGACAACGGTCGACCCGTTTACTGTGAAAAATGCCAGCGTGAGCTGTTAAAAGAATTTGGCACGCCGGAAGCGTTGGCTGAATGGGAAAGGACGCGCAAGCAACAATGAAATACCATAACAAAAAAGTTGAATGTGATGGCATCATATTTGACAGCACCAAAGAGAAAAATTACTACTGCGAACTGAAAGTGTTGCGCAGGGCAGGCGAGGTTATAGATTTTGAACGTCAGGTAACGTTCGAGTTGCAGCCTAAATTCAAACATGCCGGCAAAACCGAAAGAGCAATCAAGTATATTGCTGATTTTGTCGTCAAATATAAAGATGGGCGCACAGTAGTAGTTGACGTTAAGGGCTTTAGAACAAAGGAATATTTGCTGAAGCGTAAAATGCTGCTGTACAAACATCCGGATATGATTTTCGAAGAAGTCTGAGGAGGGGCAAAAACTTGATAACAAAATATGATCTGCGTAAATGCAAGCATCTGAAAATGGAGATAATGGATTTGCAGGACCAGGTGAACGAGCTTACCAACATGATGACATCGCCAAGGATTTCGCAATTAACAGGAATGCCTGGAGGTGGCAATGGCGGGCGTGACAATACAGCCAACACTATTGCAAAGGTTGACGAATTGCGTAGTCTGTATAACGAAAAGTTTGATGCATTGGTAAGTTTGCAGCAGAAAATTGAAAAAGCAATCGAACCTTTATCTGCAGAAGACCAGATGATACTGAGAATGCATTATTTCAGCAACTACACGTGGGAAGAAGTGGCTGTACGCATGGGAATCAATTGGCGCAGCGTGCACCGCCGCCATGCAGCCATCCTGGAAAGGCTGGCGCATGATGAAGAAGACAAGAAAGAAACTGAACCTGAAAATCAATGACTGCTGCGGCATGCAGCCAAGGTGTGCATTTAATAAGCAAGGTGTTTTAGGGATTTACTGCCCATGCTGTAAAAGATTTGAGCTGGCGAGGGACGGAGAATTTTTCCTTGAAATAGTTCAGAGATGGAATAAAAAATTGTAAAAATATATGTTGTGACATTGTTTGACAGTATCCGCTGATGATATAATTATAATAAGCGGAGAAGAAAACAAGAGACGCAAGGGAGTGAAGCCCTGCTGCTGTAATGGCGGTGGGGCTTTTACTATGCCTTGGTAAGGGAGGTGGCACAGTGATGACGAAAAATGAAATATTTTTAACAATAGCTGCTGTGCTTGCCTTTGCCTGCGGTTTCGCTCTGCGCGGCGTTCTGCATACCTGCCCGGTGGCTGACACAAAAGTAGTTACCCAGGTCGAATACCGGGACAAGGTGAAAACGGAAATCGCTTATGTGCCTAAAGAAACTGTTATATATACAGCTGCTGACGGCAGCACTAAAAGCGAACCGGAAAAAACGGATATTGACGTGAAGCTCAATAAGCCGGTGCTGAATGTTAAGGTTAATGACAAGGCCTTCGTTGTGGCCAAAGCAGAGAATGAACAGTACCTGTTTGACAAGAATAAACTGACGCTGACGCAGACCAGCAGTACGGATCTTAATATAAAGATACCGGTAGTTGATAAAACGCGGCGCTGGGGCATTGGTGCTGGCATCTCTAAAGATGGCGCGGTAGGCGTTATTAACTTCCCGCTGAAAGGCAATGCTGGTGGTTGGGTAGCCGGCAGAGCTGATAACGTCATGGGTGGCGTTATGGTAAGATTTTAAAGATACCCGGGTGCAGGGGCAAGGTTCCCGAATGGGAGTAGATGCAAGTTGCGAATAGGACATTGCAAATATTCGTAGCGCAGCTGTGCAGCTGGCGTCAAGAATCCCTTTACCCCCTGCTTTTATATGCGTAGGTGAGCCGAGTAGCGAAGGCAGCGGACTGTAAATCCGCGACGTAAGATACAACGCTGGTGCAATTCCAGCCCTACGCACCAATAAGAATAACGAAAAGCCTGCGGGCGAAGTAGTGAGGGGCAGAAACTGCGGTGACTGCCTTTATATATTTTCTGCCTTTGCCGGGCGTGGGTTTTTGTAAATTTTTACCACGCCGGAATAGAACACCTTCTTTCCGGACGCAAGGACACCGCACTGCAATGCGGCGCGTCCGGCAAGGGTAGAAGAATTCGAGGTATAACATGGAGCACAGTAAAAAGTATAGGCTGATGGCTAATAAGCTGATACGCACTTTGCCGGAGTTTGCGGATATAAAGGCTGCTAAAGTAAAAATAGCCTATTTATCCAGCCTGGAAGAGAAGAAGCGCAATAAGCGGACGATATTTGCGGACTGCAACTTAGTGAGCGACCGCTACAGCTGGTGCTGCCCCTATGATTTTTTTATTGTGGTTTATGAGCCGAATGTAGTTGGCTTCAGCGAAAAGCAGCTGGAAACATTGCTGAGGCATGAGCTGCATCATGTTGGCATTGATTTTGAGAAAGACGAAACAGGCTTCTACGTTGTACCGCATGATGTGGAAGAATTTTGGGATATTATTGATGATGTGGGATTAAGGTGGTGTGAGATGGATGCCTACAAAGAAACAACTGGATAATTTAAAACCGGTAAGAAGCAAGAGCGAAGCAAGAGAACGAGGGAGAAAAGGTGGTCAGGCATCAGGTGAAGCACGCCGCCGATTGAAGTCGTTCCGCGAGCTGGACGCTGATTTCACGACCGACGATGAGCGCAAGGAGATGCTGGACGCGCTGAAGCTGAAGGCTAAGCGTGGCAACATCAAGGCTTTTGAAATTTATCGCGATACCGTAGGCCTAAAGCCTAAGGAAAACGTGGAAATCTCCGGTGAGCTTGCCAATCCGTTCGCAGGGCTGACGGATGCAGAACTGAAAAAGCTGGCTGGTATGGATGGATAAGCAGCTTATAACATTGGGAGCAAAGATAGAACTTGCAAGACGCAGGTTCTTTTTTTACGCCCAGCTGAAGAACCCGGACTTCTACCGGAGCGACCGCAAGTATCTGCAGGAGCTGTGCGATACCTTGCAATGGTTCCTGACCTCAGATAAGAAGATACTTGTACTGAACATGCCTCCGCGTCATGGCAAGAGCTACACTGCCAGCAACTTCGTGGAATGGGCGCTGGGCAGGGATAACACCTTGCAGGTTATGATTGGCTCTTACAACGAAACCTTATCAACGCGCTTCAGTAAGAACGTGCGTGACAGCATCAGCGAGGCTAAGGCGGACGTTTATAAGCCAGTCTATAGTGATGTGTTCCCCACAACTAAAATTAAGCGTGGTGACGGTGCTATGAACCTGTGGAGCCTTGAAGGACAGCAGACGAGTTACCTTGCTACATCGCCAACTGGTACGGCAACAGGCTTTGGCTGCAGGCTGATGATCATAGACGATTTAATCAAGAATGCGGAAGAAGCCTATAACGAAAATGTTAAGGAAAAGCATTGGGACTGGTTTACCAATACCATGCTGTCACGTGGCGAGGGCAATTATAAAATCATCGTAATTATGACGCGTTGGGCAAGTGATGATTTAGCAGGCAAGGTGCTGGAATACTATCCGGCAGAAAAAATCGTGCATATCAACATGAAGGCAGTGCAGGATGACGGCAGCATGCTGTGTGATGGCGTGCTGGATGCTGAAAGCTGCATGGAGAAGAAGCAGCTTATGGGGCTTGATATATGGAGTGCCAACTACCAGCAAGAGCCTATCGACATCAAGGGCAGGCTGTACAGCAGCTTCAAGACCTATGACGGCGCGCTGCCTGCCTTCAAGCAGATTCGTGCTTATACTGATACGGCTGATACAGGTGCCGATTACCTTTGCTGCATCATTTATGGGCGCACCTTTGCGGATGAAGCGTATGTGCTTGACGTTTTATACACGAAGGAGCCTATGGAGGTTACTGAACCGGCAACGGCGAGGGCACTGGAACGCAACAGCACGAATGTGGCACGCTTTGAAAGCAACAATGGCGGGCGTGGATTTGCCAGGAACGTGAAGAAGCTGCTGCATAGCAACCATACAACCATTGAAACCTTTACGCAGCATAAGAACAAGGCTGCAAGAATCTTGTCTAATGCTACGTGGTGTATGGAGCATATTTATTTCCCAAGCGATTGGAAGAACCGCTGGCCGGAGTTTTATGCAGCACTGAGCAAGTACCAGAAGGAAGGCAAGAACACACACGATGATGCTCCGGATGCTTTGACAGGCGTATGTGAGGACATCGTGGAGGTGGCAAGGCCTAAACCGATGCGCGTCAACTATTAAGAGAGGTGAAAAAATGCGTAATGATAAACATGGATTATACAAAATGCTGGAAGATGGCTATGAAGGCTGCGGAGGCTTGACGGCAGCTATTTAACCCAGCACCCGCGTGAGGATGCAGGAAAGTACGGCATGAGGCGCGAGCTGGCGTACTACCTTAATTATCTTGCGCCCTGCGTTAATGCTCATGTAGCGCCAATCTTCAAAACACTGGCTGTGCGTGACTGGAGCGGCGCAGGCTCGGAGCTGTGGGAAACCTTCAGTAAGGATGTTGACTTCTTGGGCACCAGCATCCAGAACCTTATGAAGCAGGCTGCCTGCAGTGCGAAGCTGCAAGGCGTCGCTTATATCGTTATGGATAAGGCGCAAGGCGATACTGAGGATATGCGCGTGGCAGACTTGGAAGCGGACCGCAATAACCTGCCCTATGCTTTTGTGGTTAACCTTAATGCAGTCAAGGAAATCTGTCAGGATAAGCTGGGACGTATCACAAAGTTTGTTTTCGTAGAGCCTGATGCATACCAGGAACAGACGATGGCGACACGAACGCTGACGGCAGAAGGCTGGGAGCTTATCGACAGCAAAGGCAAGCACAGCGGTACTTGGAATCTTGGGCGCGTGCCGGTTGTTCCTTTGGTTAGCAAAGTGAGGAATAGTCACAATCCATTCCCGCCTAGTGAATTCCTTAGCGTAGCAAAAACAAATCTTGCTATCTACAATATGTGCAGCTGGTTGGCTGACATCTTAGTTAATCAGACCTTCAGCGTTCTGTGTTACCCTTCGAGTGACCCGGACAGTATCAACATCGGCACCAATAATGCCTTGGGATATCCTCCGGAGAGCAGCCACGCGCCTGCGTTTATCGCTCCGCCTGATGGTCCTGCAACGGTGCTGGCAGCGCAGATTGCTACGCTGCAGCAGGAGATTTACCGCATGGCCGTTGTGGTCAACGTTACCGGTTCCGCCAAGCAGCAGAGCGGGCAGGCGAAAGCGTGGGATTATGAAGCAACCAATCAGATCTTATCCGATTTTGCAGACCTCGTGGAAGCAGCGGAAGAGAATCTGGCAAGGCTGTTCAGTATCTGGACCGGTGTGCAGCTGGAATACAGTGTGAACTATCCCAATGACTTCAAAATCAGTGAGGTTGAGCAGGAGCTTGCTAATGCTGAAATTGCTAAAGGCTTGAACTTTGGCGATGAATTTAACATGGAAGTGTTCAAGAGAGTTCTTACCAGCTATCTGCCGGAGCTTAAGGCTGATGATTTTGACGCGCTGGTAAAGACCTACGAAGAGCACTTGGAGCAGGAAAAGCTGGATTATAGCCATGCTTTTGGTGATAATGGCGGTGGCGATGATGACGACGACGGACAGGCTGGCGCAGCTGATTAACAAACTGAATAAAAGCTGGCGTAAGGATGCTAAAAAAGCAGTAGCTTACTTACAAAGGCTGATTGCTAGTGGCATGAAGTTTGAAGAGGCACTGGATAATGTGCAGCGCCACTATGGTAAGCTGTTTACGCTACCGGAACTGAGGCCTGCACTTGTAGAGGCTGCAGCCTATGCTTATGGTATCGTTCCGACTATGCTGACTAAAGCGCAAGTAGAAAGCATGGGTGAAGAGCTGGCCGATAATTGGGATGAAAGCGGCATGACGCTATCTGAAAAGCTGCATGGCGTAGGCGTGAAAATGCGCGGTGCCATTGTAAGCACCCTGCAGGAACAGATGCGCCGGAACAAGACCTGGACTGAGGCTGCAAGGGCGTTGTATGACGGATATGGCGATGATGGGCAGAACGTGTATAACGGCGGCAAGGATATTATCAGCAGGCAGGAGCTACCGAAATATCTGCAGAAGGTAAGGGTGGCTACAGGCAACGACCTGCAGGCATTGGCCGAGCAAAGGCAGGCCATTGACAACATCAATCGTCTGGCCAAAAATGGTGCACCTAACAAGGCACTGCAGGCAGCCTATAATAAGTTGCTGGAAGCAGTGCAGAAAGGCAATGAAAAGGCTATTGAAAAGGCCGTGGAAGTTGCTGTCAACGAAAAATCCCGCTATGTTGCTGAACGTATCACCCGAACCGAGATGGCGAGGGCATGGGCTGATGGCTTCATAGCTAAGATGAAAACAGACGCTGATATTGTGGCTGTGAAATTCAAATTAAGCAGCCGTCACCCTGTTTTCGACATCTGTGACATGTACGCCAAAGCTGATATGTATGGCTTAGGTGCAGGCATATATCCTAAGGATAAGCTGCCGCCTTTGCCGGTACACCCGCATTGCTTATGCCGGTACGTGGAAGTCATTGAAGGCGAAGTTGATATGCAGCAGCAACGCGACCAGGTGCGGGAAGCAGGCGACAAATGGCTGAATAGCTTGCCGGAGTCACGCAGGGTGCAGGTGCTGGGGCGTAAAGGCTTGAAGGCGTGGGAAGATGGCAAGGATTGGCGCAAGTATATGCGTGGCTTTTCGGGCTTCAGAGAAGCGGAGAGCAGGCTGAGTGGTATTAAGAATCAGCTTCATGCAGGTAAGAAATCCAACGAAGAACTGATGGCAGAAAACCTAGTGCCGCCTACAGATGAATTTATAGAATCTATTGCGAAAAAGTACGGCATGACGTATACTAAGGGTAAGCAAGGCGAAGATAGATTTTATGCTGACAATGGCAAGGCAATCTATCCACCGAATAATGGTGCTGTTGGCAAAGAACAAAAAGTGATTTTGAAGGTAAATACTATCATAGATAGATTTGGCGGGAATTATGGTTATTACACATCTCCAGAAGGAACTGCGCTTGAAGCAAGAGCTTTAGATAAAGGTGCAAGAGCTAAAAATGATTTACATAAATTTAAAGTGGTAAAAGAATTACCTTGTTATGAGAGTCGCGTTGCCCCTTGGTTTAACCAGAAGGGAAATGGAACTCAATATAGATTGTTTAAATCTATTGACGAACTATTGAAAGAGGGTTTTTTAGTTGAAATATCAAGTTAGTTGCGTTAATGATGTGAAATCTATAATGGAAAAATCTGGAATTGATAAGGACTACTACAGTATTTATCCGGATGAGAATTTTCTGTCGGAAACGGTGATTTTTATTAGAAAAAAAGCTGATAAGTGGGAAATAGGAACAGAAGATAGATGCGTATATCATGACGTAAAGCAATTCAACACTGAAGCAGAAGCATGTCAGGCGTTTTTGGAAAGATATTACCCGGAGGGATTAGATGGCAAAAAATGATTATAATGTTATAGTATGCATAATTCTGACATATATGTATAAATGTCTCAAAGATGGTAAGCCTGTAGATGTAGAACTTATGAATCCTAAAACGTTGGGAATTCCAGATAATTACTGGGTGTATATTGTTAGACATCTGGCAGAAAGCAGCTACATTGAAGGTGTTGCTTGCGAACATTACAAGGGTGGATATACTCTTAGGTTTGATGATGACTATTTCAATATTACGCCAGAGGGAATTGAATATCTGCAGGAAAATGACTACATGAAAAAGGCAAAAGAAACAATTAAGGAGTTGGCTAGCCTTACAGCTACTCTAGTAAAAATGGGATTGGCAATAGCTAACATTTAAAATAACATCGTTAATCAAGCACGTGTAACAGCGTGCTTTTTTATTGCCCAGGAGAGGGCACAATATAGGGCGGAGGCCCATGATATGGAGGTATCAGAACAATGGAAATGAAACAGGTTTACGAAGCACTGGAAAAAGTTGAGAACGGTGCTGACCTCATCGCTGCTATCAAAGGCGAAATCAACACTCTCAACAACGAAGCTAAGAAGCACCGCACGGCAGGAGAGCAGAGTGCGACAAAGCTGAAAAGCATCTTGGAGGCTGTTGGTTTGGTCGATGGTGACGATGTGGTAGACAAAGCCAAGGGACTTAAGACTACATTAGACCAATTTGCCCAGGGCGGCAAAAAGCCTGATGAGGTCGCAAAGCAGATTGCTGACTTAACCGCACAGGTTGGCAAGGTCACTAAGCAGCTGGCTGATATGACCGAAACCGCGAAGGCAGAAAAGACCAAGCGTCTTGACGGCATGAAGATGGCTAAGGCTGTTGAGCTGCTGACCAAGGGCAACGCTGCGAGCCCGCAGAACATGGCTAAGCTGCTGGAAGGCAGTATCGTTGTCAAAGACGATGAAAGCCTTGCCTATACCGGTACTGATGGTAAAGAAATCAGCCTGGAAGACGGCGTTAACGGCTGGCTGAAGGAGAACAGCTGGGCAGTTAAGGCCAATGGCGCAGGCGGTGGTGGCAGCAATGGCGGTGGTGGCGGTTCTGATGATCCGTTCCTCAGTGGCTTTAATTCTTAATGACGAAAGAGAGGATTTTTTATTATGGCTATTAACTATGCAGATAAGTACAGCGCAAAAATTGATGAGCGCTTCAAGACTGGCGCTCTGACCGCTCCGGCAATCAACAACGATTATGATTTCACCGGTGTGCAGACTGTAAAGGTTTATTCTATTCCTACCGCAGGCATGAATGATTACACTTCTACCGGCGCAAACCGTTATGGTACCCCGGCAGAGCTGGAGGATTCCGTTCAGGAGCTGACCTTGACTAAGGACCGTTCCTTCACCTTCACCATCGACAAGAGCAACTATCAGGATACCGGTATGCTGAAAGAGGCCGGTGCAGCATTACAGCGTCAGATTGACGAGGTAATTATTCCGGAGCTGGATATTTATCGTCTGGCAAAAATCGCTGCAGGCGCTAAGAACAGCGCAACCGCTGCAGTTACCAAGGCTAACGCTTACAGCGCCTTCCTCGACGGCACCGAGAAGCTGACCGACGAGAAAGCTCCTTTAGGTAACCGTATTGCTTATGTGGCTGCATCTTACTTCAAGCTGCTGAAGCAGGACGAATCCTTCATCAAGGCTTCTGATCTGGCACAAGATATGCTGGTAAAAGGTCAGGTTGGTATGGTAGATGGCATCCCCATTATCGTGGTGCCTGCGTCCTACATGCCGAAGGACACTGCATTTATCATCACCAACCGCATCGCTTGCTGCGCTCCTGTTAAGCTGGCAGATTATAAGATTCATGACAACCCGCCTGGCATCAACGGCTGGTTAGTTGAAGGTCGTGTGCGCTATGATGCATTCGTTCTGGAGAACAAGAAAGGTGCTATCTACGTACATAAGACTGCTGCTGAATAATGAAAAGCGTAGGGATTACGCGCGAATTTGATAAGCTGGTGCGTGCTTTCGAGGCCGCACCGGTCCAAACGCGCGATATGGTACGCAGGCAGGTGAAGATGGCTGTTAGAGATGTCAGGGAATATGCGCGCGATCATCATCGGTTCGTTACCAGAAGCGGTATGACTGAAAAAAGCATTATGAGCGAAGTGAAGGAGAACCAAGGCACTGTTTATCTTGGAAGCAGTACAGCTGTATTCCAGCACGAAGGCACTAAGGCGCATTTGATTGTACCACGCAGTAAAAAGGTGCTGCGCTTTGCCATAAACAAGGAATTTGTCTTCAGCAAGCGTGTGCGTCACCCTGGCATAAAGGCTGACCCTTTTCTTTATACGGCAGCTGATGTTATGCAGCCTGTTATTGTCAGCAGATTTGCCAAGGCTTTAGACAGTCTGCTGGGAGGTTTATAATGGATTACATTGATTTTGCAGATATACAGGACGCGGTGCTGGATTGCAAATATGAGGATATTGTCTATGGCAATGAAATCATAAACAGCTTGGCAAGCAGGCTTCAAGTAACCGATATCCCCGAGCCTGTACCTTACATAGTCAAGCGCCTGGGCGTTGTGGCTGCCTGCTATAACAGATGCCTGCTGCAGACCGGCACAGACCCTACAACAGTATTCAACGGCGCTGGCAGTGTAGAAAACAGCGACATATACGCACAGAAGCTGAAGCTGTACAAGGCTGAGATGGAACGCCTTATGGCAAGTATTACAGCTGCTGATTTTGGCGTCACCGGAGGGCAGGGGCGAGCTAGTATTCCTCTGTATCGCTCATGAGCAGACGTACTGAAATTACAGATGTTATCATGGGACTTTTGCAGGACCAGATACCGGAAGTGCATTGGAGCAGCCTTGTTACCGGTGCTAGCCGTGGCAATAAGCTGGAAGGCACTGTGAGCTGTGACCGTATCACCTATGTGGAGATGACTAAGAGCGGGCGCAAGGGCGTACTGACATACAGCATCTACCTGTTGGATACGGCAAGCGTTGAAGGCGTCGATGCCTTGGCTGATAAACTGGATGCCTTGCTGACGAAGTACCACGATTTAGGCGGCTGGTGCATTGACAGCCAAGTGAAAGAAATCGTTTTCGGTGTGGCGCAGGGCAAGGCTGATGCAGGCATGGCGCTGATTACCTATGAAGTTTATTTTGATTGTTAGGAGGAACAGATATGAGTGAATATACTTTCCCGACCCGCACCGATGCGACCAGCACTGCGACTGCGGGCAAAGATTATTTGATTTACCTGAATACCGGCACTACCGAAGCAGCGCCTACCTGGACTCTGCTTGGTGGCCAGCGCAGCGGTGATTTGAACCGTGAAGCTGACGAGATTGATGCTTCCCATAAGACTTCCGGTGGTTGGAAATCTACCCTGCCAGGTTTGCGCAGCTGGTCTATCGACCTTGAAACCGTTTACCTTGCGGGTGACACCGGTGCTAAATTCTTAGAGGCTGCTTTCTTGGCAGGCAAGCAGGTGCATGTTAAATTTGAATATCCGGATAAGAGCTTTGTTACCGGTTGGGGTTCTATTACTGAATGCTCTCTGAGCACTCCGCATGATGATGTTGCTACTCTTAAAGGCACCATCAGCGGCGACGGTCCCCTCAGCGAACAGAGCAAGGGCTGATTCTTAAAATAAGGCTGGCACTTAGCTGGCCTTTTCTTATATGGAGGATAACGAATGAAAAAGATTGACATTAAGGCTTTTGGTGAAGGTCAGCAGATTTGGTTTAACATCGGCCGTCTGCGCCGTGTAGAGGACATGTTGAAATGTCCGATTGGCGAGGTGCTGCAGGGCGCTGACAAGCTGAGCCTGAAGAATCTGCTGGTACTGCTGAGCGTAGGCATGAGCCAGAACGGCAATAAGACTGAACAGTATTATGCTGAAAAGATTGACGAGGCCATGGAAAACGGTTATAGCATTGCCGATATCCAGCTGCCTGTAGTGAAGGCTGTGGCTGCCAGCGGTATTTTAGGCGTGGGAGCTTATTATCAGCTGTTCCCGGACGAACTGACCGATGAGCAGAAGGCTGATATTGAATACGAAAAAAACTAATTAGCGAGGGTGGTGGCTGCGTATCTATGCGGACATGGTACAATGCAGCTAAAACCATTGCTTTTGGTGAATTAAGGCTTAAACCTTGGGAGCTGGACAGGCTTTCAGTGTTTGAGTTTAACGATATGGTCGATGCATGTAATGAAATAAGAATGGCAAAGCGGTGGGAAACGGCCTACTGGGTAGCCAACATCATTTCCCCGCATCTCCGCAAGCCTGCCAAAGCAGGTACACTGATGCGACCGTTCTTGAAGCAGAAGACCAAAGAAGAGCAGGCAAGGGAGCGGGAACGCTTCTATGCTGATTTTGAGCGTCAGAGGAAGGAGGCAGGCAATGGCAAATAAAGAAATATCCGTCAAAATTACGGCGGATAGCAAACAGGCTGAGCAAGGATTCAGCAGAACTGCAGCAGCAGTAGAAGCTGCAGGTGAAGCTGCCGGCAGAATGTCCGCAAAAATGAGCAAATCGACGGCCATTCTTACCGATATTGCCAAAATGTTTCAGCAGCTGAATTCCGACGTGAAAGCAATGCGCAAGAGTCTGGACAGCATCGACAGCAAGAATGTACGGCGTGTAGGTGATGATCTGGAAACTGTCAGCAAGCAGTCCAAAAAGGCAACCAGCGGAATAAAAGGCTTTGCTGATAAATGCAACAAGATGACTAGAGCGCTTAGCACTATTGCTGCAGTGCAGTTAGGCAGCGTCTTCACCGGCATGGCAGGCGGTATCCTTAATATGGGCATAGCATCTGTACAGGCTGCAGCACAGATGCGTCAGTATGAGATTGCCTTCCAAACTATGCTGAAATCTGCTGAGGCTGGCACGCAGATGCTGAGGGATTTACAGCAGTTTGCTGCAGAAACACCCTTCGACGTGCCAGGTGTTGTAAGCGCAGGTCAGCAGCTGATGGCGTTCGGTTTTAAAGCTGAAGAGATTATCCCTATGCTTACGAATTTAGGCGATGCAGCCAGCGGTTTAGGCTTAGGCACTGAAGGCGTGAGCCGCCTTGCATACGCTTTAGGGCAGATGCAGACTAGCGGTAAGCTCAATGCTCAGGACATGATGCAGCTTACCAGCGCGGGTATTTCGGCATGGGATATGCTGGCGCAGGCTGCAGGCAAAACAGTAGCTGAAATGAAGGACCTTTGCTCTAAAGGCGCTATTGACTCTAAAGCAGCCGTGCAGACCATTATCGCAGGCATGAACGATCAGTTCGGCGGCATGATGGCCAAGACTTCTGACGAAGTTGCCGGTCTTCTGGCTAACATCGAAGAAACTGCCGGCAACACTTCCGCTGCTGTAGGCAAATATCTGACGGAAGCCTTTAACATCAAGGGCATCTTAAAGGATGTGTCTGACAGACTGGGAGAGTTTCAGCAGAAGATGCAGACTGCGACAGAACAGGGCAAGAGCATGGGCGACGTCATCAAAGAGTGCGTGCCTGCTCCTGTTATCGCCGCAATTGGTGCATTTGCTGCTGTTCTTGCTGTTGTATCTGTTGCTGCTGTGGCTGCGGTAGGCGCGGTACTGGGACTTACTGCAAGTATGGTTGCTATAGGTGCTGCAATCGGCGCTGCTATTGCTCTGATAATCGTCTATTGGGATGATTTGGCTAATGCGGTAAAGGCAGCTGTGCAGGGTATACTTGATACCGTTATTATCATCGGTACTGCTGTTACAGAAGCTATTCTGGGCGTTGTACGGTGGATTCTTGATACGATAGGTGATATGTGGGCAGATATTACCGGAGACCATAATAATTGGTTTAACGATTTTGCCGATATGCTTGGCGATGCTATGGATGCTGTGGAAGATTTCGCCAGAAAGGCTATAGCTTGGTTTGATGAAGTTTTTGCAGCAAAGCAAAGAGCAACGGCTACAGAAAGTTCAGCTGATGATGGTCATGGTGGTGCCGGTGGCAGCTATGGTGATGATTCTTCTGCTGAAAAGCCTAAAAAACGACCTGCGATACCAAAAAGGCCGCTTATAATCCCAAGCAGAGATACCAATGTAGCTAGAACAGGTGGCAATGGCCGAAATGAGAATGTTGCACTGAAAGCTCTGCAGGACGAAAATAAGATTAATCAAGAAAGGCGCAAAATTGAAAATGAGTACGTACGCTTAAAATTAAAAAAGGAAAAAGATTTGTTTGAAGCTCAGAACGCTATTGCAAAGAAATACGGCACCGACGCTCAAAAATACCAAATTCAGCTCAATGAAATTGAGTTCAACAAAAAGCAGGAACTGCAGGAAGAAGAACTGGCCTACACGGAACAGATACTTGCTGCTGAAAATGCACTTAAGGAAGCGCAGTTGCGTGGAGCTTCCCAAAAAGAGCTGGAGATGCTCAGGGAGAAGCTGCAGCTCATCAAGGATACTCATGCTTATACCATGGATAATATTGAGAAAACTGCTGCTGCCAATACTGAGAGTACTAAATTTGACTATAGCAATAAGCAAATCAGATGGAAGGCTGATTACAATGCTTCTGATACCGTTGGGCAGATGACGATGAAGAATGATAAGTGGAAGGAAGAAGCTACTGAGTCTGTGACAAATAGTCCTTTTCTGGACGATAAACTGAAATTGGAAGCACTGACTGCAATCAATCAGAAGTACGATGAGCAACAGCAGAAAATCAATACCATCAGCAAGATTCAGCAGACCAGCAATCAGCTGGCGAAGGATTTTTCCGGTGCTATAACTGACTGGATTACCGGGGCTAAGAGCTTCGGCGATGCTATGAAAAGCGTCCTGCAGCAGCTTATCTCCCAGCTTATCCAGGCAGCTCTTTACGCAACCATTGTAGCTGCCTGCACCGGCGGCGGTGGTGGTTTTGCGGCACGTTGGAAGGGTGCTTTCGGCAAAGCCTTTGCTTCAGGTGGTTCTGTCGCTGGCCCCGGTACCGGTACGAGTGACAGCATACCTGCAATGCTCTCTAATGGCGAATATGTCCTGAATGCTCAGGCTGTAGACCGTTTGGGTGTACCGTTCCTTAATGGCCTGAATACGGGACGTTTGAGAGGCTTTGCCAGCGGCGGGCTTGTCGGTTCCGGTGGTGCTTATAATCGTCCTGCCAGCGTTGCTTCCTCCAGCAGCTCTACGAGCAACAGCATCACTCTTAACGTATCAGCGTTGGATGCATCCAGCTTTGCTGACTTTTTGGCGCGTGGAGGCATGCAGGTTCTAAAGCAGGCAACATTAGACGACAACCGCAACTTCAACGCGGCGTTTGATACTTTTTAAGGGGGATGCGTATGGCTGAAAGAATATTTCCGCTTGACAGCGGTGAAACAGCATGGAGCAGTACACTGCAGCAGGCGTGGGAGGTCACACAGACAGAAACCGCCAGCGGCAGGCGTAGGGCGATTTGTAGCCAACTGTATCCTAAACTATCATTTACTGTGAGCTTTACTGCTTTAGACGATAAGAATCTGTCGCTACTAATGGGCTTTTATGCAAAATGCAAGGGTACTCTTTTACCTTTCTTTTACAAGGATTATGGCGCTCGCGTCGAGCTACAGGAGCTTAGCAGGGATGAAAGTGGTAAATATCAGCTGTTCATTAAAAATGGTGGCTATGTACTACCTTGCGAAAAGGCTGACAATGTAAGTGTTTATGTTGATGATAAAGAGACTGCAGATTTTACATTGGACGGGGACATACTGACAGTGCCAGCTGCGACGGCAAAAAGCGTTGTTATGGCAAGCTTTGACTATTATTGGCGTGTACGCTTCTCAGATACGCTTTCTGTTACCCAGACTTTTGCTGATGTAAACAACGTTAACTTGAAATTGGTTACAGTGAGGTGATGAAGATGAAAAACTGTACGTTAGACCTTGCTCAACACCTGAATACAGATAATGAATTTGTCTGCTGTGATTTGTTTACACTAAAGTTAGCGAATGGCAGTATTTACCGTACTGCTGAATTTGACAAGGATATCAGCTTTAACGGCAAACTGTACAAGGCTGACCGTTTTATTATGAAACGTGAACAGACGAAAAGCTCTGGCGCACCTTCAGTTGAAACCTTGAGCGTGATGCTGAACACTGACCGCCTACATGATGATAAGGTTGATGGCAAATATCTGCTGCAGGCAGTGCATGATGGCACGCTGGATGATGCTTATCTGACGCTTGGACGCGCCTTTCTGGACGCGGAGACAGGAGCTGTCCTAGGCGTGCTGGAGCTTTTTACAGGCAGATGCGAGATATCGTCTTGCGGCGGCATCAGCTGCAAATTGTCCGTGAAGAGCGAGACCGTTGGGCTAAATGCGTCTGTGCCCTTGCGCACCTTTGCGCCGCAGAACGTCTACCAAGAGGCGGACGGGGTGGTCAGCACGGCTAGCAAAGACACTTACACATGTATGATTCCACTCAAACCATCGAAGAATGTGCTGGTGAAGATATGAATAAACTCCTTGATTTAGCAAAAACCTATGTAGGCACGCCGCATATCAATGGCGGTGACGTGAAGGGCGCAGGGCTTGACTGCTGCACCCTGGTGACAAATTTTTATGCTGAGTTGGGGCATAAGAAAATAAAGGTCAAATTTGGTTATAGCGCAGACTGGTATTGCCAAAAAGGCTGCAAGGAACTGCTCTTACCTTATTTAGAAAAACATTTTGTAAGAACTGCGTGCTTGATGCCTGGCTATTTGCTCAGCTACCGTTGGGGGCACAGTAAGTATGCACATCTTGCCATCTATTTAGGCAAAGGCATGCTGCTGCACTGCGACGCTGATGATGATACGACCATTACAAATATTGATGATCCGAAATTTACTGACGCCCTTGGTAAAAGCAGAATAACAGGATTTTGGAGGCCTAAACATGGGGTTATTTAAAAAGACAAGCTTTACAAGCCGCTCAAATAAAATAGATGCTTTTCAAAGTACAGTCTGTGAGTTCGGAACTCCGGTTCCGCTGCTTTTTGGTACATGTAAGGTTTCACCGAATCTGATTTGTTACCAGGACTTTACGACTAAAGAAAAGCGTGTTACGCAGAAAAGCGGTAAGTCCAAAAGTACAACAATCACCTATTTGTACTATGTTTATGCAGAGCTGGCTTTAGGCGAAGGCGTAATCAAGGACGTAAGCAAGGTGTGGGTAGGCGATACAGCATATAATTCTTTGGCAGCACTTAACGCCAACGGCCGTAACGAAGGCGCGGGATTATCGTTGAATCGCGGTGATAATAATGCACCAACAACGTATATGTCTACAAACCATCCTGAGATAGCTACAGGATATACTGATCTTGCTTATCTTTATGGAAAAATCTTCTTGGGAGAAGACAGCGCTTCCATGCCGTCCTATAGTTTTGAAGTCAAGGGAACGCTTATAGACAGTAATGACGGGACTGATGCCAATCCGGCCGGAGTTATTAAGAGCATATTAGGAAGCATTGGCCTTGGCGATTATGTTGATATCCCGAGCTTAAAAAATTATGCCAGCTATTGTAAAAATGCTGACCTGCTTATCAGCACTTATAATGACGCTTTCTCCAATCAGAAAAAAGCGCAGGAAGTCATTGCTGAGCTGTTGGAGCTGACGAATACCTACATGTTCTGGAGCGTGGACAGATTTAAATTTGTTCCGCGCGACGATATTCCACGCGGAACGTGGAAGCCGAATACAGAGATTATCTATGATATTGATGCTGATGAACTGATTAGCCAGGGCGGTGCTCCTGTTGTTTTCAAGCGTAAGGACAGTACGGAGATATACAACTACGTTACTGTTAATTTCCTGAACCGCGCTAATGACTATGAAGAGGAGAGCGTCAGCTTCCAGGATATCGCCAGCATTAAAACTTATGGTGTGCGGAGTGTGAGCTATGACGCTAAATGGCTACATACAAAGGAACGCGCTTTGAAGTACGCACAAATGAAAACGCGCCTTGCGCAGACGGAGTGCAACCAATATACGCTGAAGCTGCCTTGGAAGTATTGTCGCCTTGAGCCCGGTGACCTTATCCGCATCACAGATGATGCGATTGGCATTAAAGGACAGGTTGCAATGGTCAGCGAGGTTACAGAAGCAAACAACGGCTTGATAACAGTTACTGCCCTGCAGCGTGCTCCTGGTGATTACAGCGAGGCTAAGTATAAGGTAGACAATAAATACCAATACCAGGACTTCAACGTGAATCCAGGCGACACTGCAACGCCGCTCTTCATCATTCCACCGTCTGACCTAGTGGCGAGCAGTAGCGGCTGCGAGCTATGGATAGCCTTGCATGGCGACAGCGAAGATTGGGGCGGCTGTGACGTTTATGTATCAACCAAGGACGGTGATTACAGCTACAACGGCACGCATGGCGTGAGCAGCGTTTATGGCTGGCTGGTATCTGATTTGTCTTATGACGGAGATAGTGTTGATATAGAGCTGGACAATCCTCGTGCCGTAGAGCTTTTAACTGGCAGCGCTCAGGATGCTAAAGATGGCAATACGCTGATTTGGATAAACGGCGAGTGCATGAGCTATAGCCTTGCAACGTTGCAAGGCTCAAACATTTATACTCTGAGCGGTCTTGTTCGAGCACAATGTGGCACCAAACAGGGCGAACATTACTATGATGACGATGTTGCTATACTTGACGGCAATATTTACGCTGTGTCTTTGCCTAAATCCTATATCGGTAAAACACTGTATTTTAAGTTCCCAGCGTTTAACGCCTTCAAGGCAAACGGGCAGGATTTAGCTGACGTTGACTGCTATACGTGCGTTGTTGGTGTTGGCGATTTGCCTAACTGCACAAACATTATGGCTTACAACAAGTATCGTGATGTTGATGGTGTTATTGTGTACCATGACATTATTGTGGAGTGGCAACCACCGGCAGGATTGGAAAACTATCAACAGGCGCAGGTGTGGTACAAGGCATCTACGGAAAGCAAGTGGCAATATGGCGGGCAAGGGTATAACAAGGCTACATTGCCTCAGGTTGACATTGGCGTGACTTATGAAATTGCTGTTTGTACACAGGACGTTTTCGGAAATGTAGAAACGCCTGACAGCAGTGCCCAAACAAGTATTCTGGTTGCACTCTCAACGGAAATACCCAATACTCCGGAAAACATCAGCATTGCCATAGGCGATTATTTTACAGTTAAATGGGATGAAGTTCGTAATGCTGACATCAAGTATTACGAAGTCCGGTTAGATAATCAAGCTGGCGTTGATAACAGTAACTTTATCGCTCGCGTGAGCGATGCCAGCTGCACAACAAACGCTGTACAGGAGCGCAAAGGAAGCGTGTATATTTTTGCTGTAAGTGCTTATGGCAAGATTTCTGCTCCGGCTAAAGCAGATTACAGCTTTGAAGCACCGAAAGCACCGGAAATAATTGTCGATGCGAGATTTCAGGGGCTGGAATGCCATGTGAACAGCATACCGGCTAATTGCATTGGCGTTCATTGGTATATATCAGGAACGCAATATACTTACGATGAAAAAAACAGTAATCTTAGCTTTTTCAAATCGTTGAGTGCCGGTGTATATGATGTAAAGGCCTGCTATTATGACTATTTTGGCAATGGACCATTTAGCGGACAGATTATGTCGAGTGTGAAAGCTACTATTGATAACAGCCTTTTGGCTGCAGAGGCAATAAGCACTGATAAACTGGACGCAGCAACGAAAAAGGCGCTTGAAGATGCCAAAGAAGCAGCAAAACTTAACGGCAACGTCTACACGAAGACTGAGACTGATAATCAGATTAGCAATACAATGGCTAATTTTAAAAATGGCGAATTGAAATCGTATGCTACAATCACGCAGATGAACGATGCCATAAGCCTGGCAGTCAGAGATGTTGATGTTGACGGCAACACTGTGCTGACAAAAATCAATCTTGCTGATGGTACGATACTGCTTGATGGCAAGTACATTCATATCACTGGTAATACTAAAGTTGATGGCAGCATAATTACAAATGATATGCTGGCTGGTGGTATCACCGCTGATAAGATTATGGTTAATAGCCTGTCAGCCATCTGTGCGACCATCGGCACGCTGCGTACTGCTACGAGCGGTGCACGCACGGAAATCCAAGATAACTTAATTGAGGTTTACGACAGTAATAATGTGCTGCGCGTAAAAATGGGGGTATGGTAAAATGCCGCAAGGAATAGAGATATATAAAGGTGGCAGTCCGACGATAAGCGTTACCACATCGCTTTGCCGTGTGTTGGGCAAAGTTGATTTGACCGACTCTCAAGGGGCTATTGTCTGTGAAGATAGCAGGCTATGGGCTTATGTATATCGCATATCTAGCGGCGGTTCCTACCCGGTTAAAATTACAATTAATGGTAATACGATTAATTGGATATATCTGGAGGATGCTATTTATGGAGCAGGCACAAACAAATACGCAAAGGGGATGAGGCTTGTTTATGGCAGTTACTAAATACATCGAAGTCAGAAACAATGATAACGTTGTTACGATTGACGATAATTATCAAAACCTTGTGCGTGATGGGAAAGTTATCAGGATTAGGCAATATAAAAAATGTAATTCGAGGACGGAATTTATTCCAAGCAACAACGAGATATATCAGTATTTTAAAGATGAAAACGATTGGGACATATTAATTACATTTGACGTTGATGAGAGCATAAACGAGATATTGGCTTTCAGTGCGCCTGCAGATGAGCTTGTTAAATTCTTTCCGCTACGGATACAAGACAGATATATGATTAATATAATCGTGCCGTTTGACGCAAACTATGGCGACAGAGAGTCAAGTTTACAGGTGTATTTGGGAAGAATCAGGTTTGCAAAATATAACAATCGCGATTTAACTGATCCGGAACACGGCGCAGGTTTGATGATTTATAACAAAGACGGCAAGCCTATATTTAGCTCAGAAGAACAGTATCTGCGTGTGCTACATTATTATTTTAAATGCACCGAAAAGCTAACAGACGCACAGCAGGTTTTTGAAAAAACGATTTTGGATTTTGATGAAGAAATAAAAATTGCACCGTTCTCAGCCTGCAATTTTTGGCGGTACACGCCACAGGTTACAATAAATTACAGGCTCTATATCACATTTTTGTCAATGACATCAATCAAAATCAGTGTGCATGCCTATGGTGGCTTTTTCAACCAAGGCGAATTCGGCATATCTGGAGCGGTCGAAATAACTACATCGTTTATGGTTATCGGGTAATTTGGGAGGAGGTGATATAGATGTTTTCAGTTCATGATAACAACATTGCAATGATTAGAGGAGATAGCGGTATTTTTAAAATTGATGTCACTGATATAGCGGGCAATGCAGTAGCGTTGGATGACGACGATGTGTTGACGTTCACTTTGCGCAGAGCAACACGCAGTCCGACTATTGTTCTTCAGAAAACTATTACGGACGGCATGTTAACAATTCATCCGGAAGACACGGAGAAAATGGAGTTTGGCATATATGTATATGATGTTGAGCTTAAACGTATCAACGGCTTCGTTGATACGATTATCCCGCCACATAAATTTCAGCTTTTGGAAGAGGTGACGTACTGATGAAGCTTATCGGCACATTAACTTTGACTAAAGCCGCCGTGCTGCAGGGTGAACTTGTATCAAACGCTGCTGTCCTACATGGAACACTTAGTGCAGTGCGTGAAGGATTTGGGGGCTCGCCGTATACCGGTGACTATGTTGCTCGCTCCCAGATCAACGATGATTATCTGTTGCCGACGGCCGAACGCTATCTGCAGCGGGATATTACAGTAAAAAAGATACCTTATTACGAGACCAGCAATTTATCAGATGGTCTTACTGTGTATATTGGAGAGGAGATTGAAATCAATGGCTAACAAAAATATTTCTAAAGTTGTGTATGGTGGCAAAACCCTTATCGACCTGACTGCAGATACAGTAACTGCGGACAAAGTCTTAAAGAATTATACTACCCACGATAAGAGCGGCGCACCTATTACCGGTACCTGTACCTATGACGCTGATACTAGCGATGCTACTGCAGCTGTGGCGGAAATTCTTACCGGAAAAACTGCTTACGTAAATGGCGTCAAACTGACCGGTACCATGAAAAATAACGGTGCTGTTACTGGCACTATCAGCACCAAGGGCGAGTCCTACACTATTCCCATCGGTTACCATGACGGCTCTGGCAAGGTAGCTATCAGCGCTACTGAGCAGGCAAAAATCATCGCCACCAACATTCGTAGCGGCGTAAAAATTTTGGGTGTAACCGGTACTATGTCTGGTACCGAAGGTGCTAAGGCTGAATCCAAAATTGCGACTCCGTCTACTTCGCAGCAAACTATTTTACCGGACAGCACAAAAGGGTTTAATTACATCTCCCAAGTCGTTATTGAGGCGATTCCTTATAACGAAAGTGATAACCCTCAGGGCGGTGTTACTGTAACAATCGGTTAAGGAGATTACTTATGGCAGTGAATAAAGTTGTATACGATGGTGCAACGCTGGTCGATTTGACCAGCGACACTGTCACTGCCGACAATTTGGCGGCAGGAGTTAAGGCAACAGGTGCGGACGGCAAGCCCATTGTTGGGTTGCTGCCTATGGTTACTATTGATGCAGAATTGTCTGATGCTAGTGAAAATCCAGTACAGAATAAAGTGATTAATGCTGCTTTTTCGGGATTGGGGGCTAAAATGAAATATGGCTTCCAATCTCTTTCTGAGCGCATACCTGAAAAATTAACTGATTTGGAAAATGATGCGGACTATGCGACAAATGACATGTTACTTACTAAAATGAATGCCCTAGCTAAGGTAGCGACTAGCGGCAACTATGATGATTTAATAAACAAGCCCCATAAAGTATCACATATAATGATGGGGCAGCTGGTACAGGGTGGTATTATTCCTATTCCTCAAGGGGCTAATCGCGAAAATTGCTACTATGCGGTATGGATATCCGACTTAAGCCAAGAATTAAAGAATGTTACACAGATTGTATGTAAGGTTAATCAAGGCTCTGGTAGAGTAATTTGCCGCGCAACTATTGAGGATGCTGAAGGAAATGTGACAGACTATAAGCCTACTGTTAACTATTTATGCATAGTATATGAATAAAGGAGTAAAGATGTATTATATTTTTAACGAAAAAGGTGAAATAGTAAGTACCAGTACTGCGGCCCCAGATTTGATTGATTTGGCTACTAGAACAGAAGTAGCTGTTGAATCTGCGATAGATTACGATTTGAATGAGATTTGCTTGAAGGATGGCAGCATTACTCTTAAACCTATTGATATTGAAACAGTTAAGCAACGCAAAATCCTCATGCTCAAACAACGACGTGATAAAGCTGAAGTTGCTCCCGTTGCCTACAATGGCAATACTTATGACTACGACAGCAAGGCTCGTGAACGCATAGCGGCTGCAATCGTTGCTTTAGACCTGCAGGGTGAGGACGCGAATATTGCTTGGACTACTGCTGACAACCAGGATGCCATTGTAACTGCTGCGGACCTGCGTGCTATCGTAGCAGCGGTCGCCGTACGCTCCAATCTCCTGCATATTGCTTACCGCAAGGCAAAGGCGCAGGTGGAAGCTGCAGGCACAGCGGAAGAAGCCGATGCTGTTACATTAGAATTATAGGAGGTAAAGAGATGGATTTCTTAGCTTTACGTATGGCCGTTTATAACGCGGCGCACACTTTAACTCATGGTTTTTATCACGCCTTGTAATTGATAGGCTCATTATAAGGCGAAGGAGGAAAAAATATGAATTATAAATTATTTTTTGAATCGGCATTTGCTGCAGGGAAAACGTTGTACAGTGGTTGGTCTTATAAGACTGCTATGGCTGCTATCATGGTTGTATTGCTGCACAGACACGCTATATTGTTCTATGCGTTTTCTGCTTTGGTTGTGTTGGACTGTCTGACTAAGTGGTTGGCGATTGCACATGATTATCTGGTTAAGCAAGGCAAAACAGCGCCAACTATTTTTCAATCGCTGATTGCCATCAAAGCGGCGAGAAGTGCAGGGCTCATTTCTTCTGAAGTTATGAAGCACCGTTTTTTAGGCAAGATTTGCATATATTTACTATGCGTAATGGCAGCTGCCAGTGCGGATCTGATTATGGTTGAGCTTAGTAAGCCTGCATGGGCAGTGAGTACAATCATCGGCTATTTAACGGCAACGGAATTGTTGAGTATAGTAGAAAACCTCAACGCTGCTGGCGTTGAGGCTGTAAAAGGCTTGATTGATATTGTCAAAAAGAAGAAGGTGTAAAGATGTTAAGAGGTGTTGACGTAAGCGAAAATAATGGTATAGTTGATTGGGGGAGGGTAGCCCTTGGCTTAGATTTCGCTATTATCAGAATCGGTTATGGTCGGAATCATTTGGATAGCCAATTTTACAACAATATCAATGGCGCATTAACTGCAGGCTTGAAAATTGGTATTTATCACTACAGTTACGCATTATTACCGGAAAGAGCACAGGAGGAGGCAAGGTTCGTCGTTGAGACGCTAGCAGATTGTGGATTAAGCCCCGAAAAGCTGGAAATGGGTATATGGTTTGACATGGAAGATGCAGACGGATATAAACAGCGTCACGGTATGCCTTCACGTCAGGAGATTACCGCAATGTGCAGTGAATTTATCTGTGAGTGTAATCGCAGTGGCTATAGTTGTGGCATATATGCTAGCCTGGATTGGTTAGAGCATCAGATTGCCACAGAGCAACTTGCTAGTTATGTGCCATATTGGGTAGCTCAGTGGGGCGGGCGCTGCGACTGGCCGAATGCTAGTATGTGGCAGTACACTGATGGGTACTATGTTGATGGCAAAGAGTTTGATGGGAATCTTTATTTTGACTGATTTTTGTCCAATATTTGTCCAATATTTTTTTTAGAAACTTGTAGAACTAATTAAGCGATTTTAAGTCATAATAGCGAGAAACGCAGATAGCAAGCGCCTTTTCAGCTTCCCCCAACTCTCTGTAAATCGCAATGAAATTATATTTTGTTAATTCGGGTACAAGAGGCCGTGAGTTCGAATCTCGCCGCCCCGACCAAATTTAAAACTTAGGAACCGCATGAGAATGCGGTTCTTTTTGTTTGCTGAAGCTTTAAAG
>OHHZ01000201.1_pt1 | contig 33343 bp, 32 predicted proteins | sample 1568081 | NCBI WGS metagenome assembly OHHZ01 (sample SAMEA3879597, study PRJEB24766) | human gut metagenome | biome: human-associated habitat; feature: feces | place: USA | collected 1985/1987
ATTGACTTTAAGATTGAGAAGAATAATCAGATAAACGAAAATTTAGCGGCTTAGAGCTGAACGTCGGAGACGTCGATCTCGCCGGACATGAGCTTCGGCAGCAAATTATCTCTCAATATCGCAAGCGATTGATTCTGCTCTTCCAAAATGCGTTGCTGTGCAAAAATAGGGGCGCAAAAGTTGCTGAATTTGGCAAGAGTTTCAGCGTCAGGAATAACCGCCGGGACTTTTTTCATAGTGCTGCCAGATACTTCTTTGAATGTTGACCCGGATGCCATACCCTCAATAACCGGGAGAGTGTTTTTCAAAAAGAAGTAAACAAATGGTGTTCCAATTTCCTGCTTAGGCACAACTGATTTGAAACCTTGATTTGTTGTTACTTCATCAGTAGCGATAGCAATATAACCTATTGGCGCACGAGATGAGAACAACACTGTTCCTTCTGGCATGATTACTGCACTGCTATTCTTCAAACCGAGTTCGGTTATGTCATTCTCGCCATGAGAAACGAACTTCGACTTGTTGATGGATAAATCTTTCGGTGTTATCCATGCTATACCGGTCTCAGTGTAATACTCAGGTTTAGCCTTTGAAGGTGTACTACCTCCAACAACGGTACCGAGATCACTAATTGTTCCGGTAGTCCATTCTGGATCGGCATTATCAACGAATAATTCTTGAAAATATGCCTGAGCTTGCTGCTCTAAATTTTCGTTTATCTTTTCATTGATCAAAAGTTTTCTATCAAAGCATTCTAAAAGTGTCACCACACGTTGCTGCTCCTCAACACTTGGCAAATCAACCTCAATCCCGTATATTTCATATCTATCTGTTGACGGTATTGCAGAGCCACTATCCATACTGTTTATATCATACGTCAAAAATTTGTAATATGCCCATTTAATATTCAATAATTCAGGGTGAAGATTGTTGGCATAAAAAGCGGTATCTATCACCGAAAATGGGACTTCTGAATAATGTACCCCTCGATATGCTCCTTTACGCCCAAGTATAAAAGACGAACCATTACACAGGGGTGGAAGATCACTGGTCCCAATCTGCCCATTTGTACCAAACACAGGGTATTTTCCATCAGCCTTCGCTTTGTCTTTTACAGGCTTTCCGTATTCAAGAGAAATAAGTTCGCCCCATTTATATTTCATATCCAATCGCCCCCAGCTTCTTACGGATTTCTGCTTCGAGTTCATGGGACTTAGCGAACATATCAGAAAGCTCCGAAGTCAGGCGAGCCATTTTCTCATCAAACGGTTCGCTATCTTCTTCCTGTTCTTCAATACCCACATAGCGCCCAGGAGTCAGAATGTAGTCCTGCTTTTCGATAGTCTGCAAATCGGCTACCGCACAAAATCCCTTCACATCTTCCAAGGTTCCATTCTGGAATGCTTCAAAGGTGTCCGCCAGTTTCTGAATATCTTCATCCGTAAAGTCTCTGTGTTTGCGGTCAACCATGTAGCCCATCTTTCGGGCATCAATGAACAGCGTTTTGCCTTTCTGCTTTTTGTTTTTGCTAATGAACCAGAGCGTAACCGGAATCGTCACGCTGTAAAACAGCTGCGTAGGCAGGGCAACGATGCCTTCCACCAGATCGGCATTGATAATATTCTTTCTGATCTCACCCTCACCGGAGGACTGTGTAGACAGTGCGCCATTTGCAAGCACCAGACCAATCTTGCCGTTCGGTGCAAGGTGGTGGATCATGTGCTGAATCCATGCGTAGTTGGCATTACCGGCAGGCGGCGTTCCGTACTTCCAGCGAACATCGTCCAGCAGTTTATCCTGTCCCCAGTTGGACAGATTGAAAGGTGGGTTTGCCATAATGAAATCTGCACGAAGATTGGCATGGAGGTCATTAAAGAACGTGTCAGCCTGATACGGGCCGAAGTCTGCATCAATGCCACGAATCGCCATATTCATCTTTGCCATCTTCCAGGTATCTGCATTGGATTCCTGACCATAAACGGAAATGCTCTGACGATTGCCGCTGTGTGCCTGGATGAACTTCACGCTCTGCACAAACATACCGCCAGAGCCGCAGCACGGGTCGTACACACGGCAGTTGCTGAACGGCTTCAGGATTGCAACGATTGTCTTAACGATGCTGGACGGTGTATAGAACTCGCCGCCCTTCACACCTTCGTAGGCAGCAAACTGGGCGATGCAATACTCGTAGGTTCTGCCCAGAAGGTCTTTGCCTTCCTCTGTATCAGACATATCCATATTGGTGAACAGATCGACGACATCGCCCAGAACTCGCTTGTCCAAATCCGGGCTTGCGTAATTCTTCGGAAGCACATTTTTCAGAGATTTGTTTTCTGCTTCAATCTCTCGCATTGCTTCATCAAGGACTGTGCCGATTTCCGGAGTGTGAGCCGCAGCTGCAACGGTAGACCATCTTGCTTTCTCCGGGACGAAGAAAATATTTTCGCCTAAATACTCGTCACGATCTTCTTCAAAGCCTTCGCCCTCTGCAACAAGCTCGTTATATTTTCTTTCAAATGCACTGGAAATATAGCGAAGGAAAATCAGTCCGATGATTACCTTTCTATATTCAGCGGCAGGGATGTGTCCCCATAACACGCAGGCAGCATCCCAAATTTGTTTTTCAAAGCCAATGTTGGCATTGTTCTTTTCAGCCATTGCCGATTCCTCCACTCTAACAGTTTATTGTAGTTATGCTTCTTCAGCTTATATTCTACTAAAGAGGCTATCCCATAAAACGGACATATTACTTCTCGTCCGGAACTATTTCCATAATATCGTCAAAGGTGCAGCCCAGGACAGAACAGATTTTTACGAGCGTATCCGTAGTTACATTCTCACCTCGATGCATTTTGTTGATGGTATAGTTACTCAGATTTGCCTGTTCAGCCAAATCTTTTTTCTTCATATCTCGGTCAATCAATAGCTTCCATAGTCTCTTATAGCTGACAGCCATCATTTCACCATTCCTTTCTTCCAGATATTTCGTTCAAAAAGTACCTGTACTTATAATTATAGCACGCAAATAGGTAAACTCAACAAGAAAGTGAGCTATCACTACATTTTATTTTCTCATTTCAAAGAATTATCCGAATTTTTGAAGCGGAAGGACTTTTAGAGCTTAGAGAAATGGAATTTTGGGGTTTTACAAATTGGCAAGCAGTGTAAACCTGTACAGGTTCACTTATTTTCTCGATTTTCCCTTCGGTGCAATCTTCGCAAATTTGCTTGTTGGGGAAGCATCCCCAATCCCCTTTGATCGGTATCTACGATACCGGCTGCTCGTTCATTCTGAACGCTTTCCTGAGAAAGAAAAAACCTGGACTGCCATTTGGCATCCAGGTTAAAATCTTAATTCCATTTGATTATTCTTTCTTCTCAATCCAGCCAATAAAGGTGCTGACCTTTTCGAGTTCTTCCTCATTCATGGTTCTCAGCTTCTCGCACAATTCACGATACGGGGTATTCGCATCGTCCAGCGGGGCGAAAAATTCTGCCGGTGTCATATCAAAATACGAGATGATATTGAACAGTTCCCTGAGAGACGGCAAGGCTGCTCCGCTGGTTATTCCACGAATGTATGAGCCACTCTTATCCAAATCCAAGCTCATTTTGTGTTCGGAAATATTCTTTGCTATTCTTAATTCTGTAATCCTGATACGAATAAATTCATCATACTGCGTGTTAGCCATTCCTGTCCCTCCTTCCTCAACTATTGTAGTATGAATCGGAAGGCAACGTTGGTAGCGAGAAAACGAATTTTCTCTTTATCCTTTCTTGTATTGGTGATATAATTATCAATATCTTGGCTTGATTGGTGATACCAGTACTAAGCATCTCCAAAGGAGAGATTTCTATGAATTTATTCGCTGTCAGTTTCTTTGGACACAGACAAGTTGATGATCCGTTTTTGATTGAGCGACAGTTGGAATCAATCATCCGTGAGCTGCTTCTTACCAAAGAATATGTCGAATTCCTTGTTGGGCGAGACGGAGAATTTGATCAGCTTGTTTCATCAACGGTTCGCAGATGCAAGCGAACCATCCGTGATGACAACAGTTCTCTCGTTCTTGTACTGCCATATATGACGGCGGAATACCGGAACAACGAGGAGTCTTTTCATGAGTATTATGATGAAATTGAAATCTGTCTCGAATCCGCAGAAAAGCACTTCAAGTCCGCCCATCAAGTCAGAAATCGATCCATGGTTGACCGGTCGGATTTAGTTATTTTCTGCATAGAACACAATTCTGGCGGAGCTTATCAGACCATGCAATATGCAAAAAAGGCAGATGCAAAGATCATGAATCTGACAGATGTACCTCGTTGACTTTCGCTTTATTTTTCTCTGAAAGGAAGAACATGAATAAAAAGAAACGAATAACCATTCTATTTGCCGTCATTATTGTGGCAGTTGGGATTATAATTGCTGTGACTTCACATCAGAAAAAGGAAATGGACTTCGATGAATTTGCTGACCGTTTTGAAAAGAGCGCAGAAGAAGTTCTTGGAGAAGATGTAAGGAAGGTCTCCAAAACAGAACTCGCAGCCACTCTGACCTACGGAGACCAAAACGACAAAGATAACAATATCTACTACCGTATCCTGAAAACCACATTTTACGAAGGAGGCCCGGAAGAAATCACCGGATTACATACAGAAGCCCTGGGAGTGCTTTTCCCGGTTGACAGTATGGACAGCTGTGAGGAAATGATGATTCAGGACTGGCCGGGTGCTCTTTACAAGAAAGATGACACGGCATTTCTCTGTTGGACTTATTCTCCGGAAGTCACTTATGTTCTGGAATACACTCCAAGCAAAATTGATGATTCCGAAATCATCAAGATGGCTGAAAGTGCAGAACCTGTAAAATAAAAACCACAGTCTACGCTTCAAATCGGAGCGTGACTGTGGCTTTTTATTTATGCACGGGCATGATTTTTCTATCATTCCTTCTTGGAAAAATGTGATTTTATCACGGAGAGCGCCTCCGAAACAGGTTATACTACAAATACAAAACACAAGGAGGTATTCTTATGAGACTGAAAGATAAAGTTGCAATCATCACCGGAGGCAGCCGTGGCATTGGCTACGCTACCGCAGACAAATTTTTGAAGGAAGGTGCCACGGTAATCCTGACCGCAAGCTCACAAGGTTCTGCTGACAAAGCGGTTGCGCAGCTGAAAGAAAAGTACCCTGATGCAACAGTTGCGGGAATCAGTCCTAACCTGTCCAATTTGGAATCTGTCCGCAATGCGTTCCGAGAAGCTGCCTCAAAATACGGTTGCATTGATATTCTGGTGAACAATGCCGGTGTATCCGAAAGCACTCCCTTTACCGAGTATACGGAGGAAACCTTTGATAAGGTTATGGATCTGAATGTAAAAGGCGTGTTCAATGCTACAAGAGCTGCCAGTGAGTGCATGATTGCAAAAGGTCAAGGTGTTATTCTCTCCACCTCCTCAATGGTCAGCATTTACGGCCAGCCCAGTGGCTTTGCTTATCCCGCATCCAAATTTGCTGTCAATGGCCTGACGGTTTCCCTTGCCCGAGAATTGGGTCCGAAGGGTATTCGAGTGAATGCAGTCGCTCCCGGTATTACCCAGACCGATATGATGAAAGCTGTTCCCAAGGAAGTAATTGATCCGCTCATCAAGCAGATCCCACTGCGCCGCCTGGGTCAGCCGGAGGATATTGCCAATGCATTTGTGTTCCTGGCATCTGACGAAGCATCCTATATTACGGGCGTTGTGCTCAGTGTAGACGGAATGGCAAGAACATAAAAAAGGAAACAGGGCAGCCGGAGACGGTTGCCCTATCTTCAAAATATGGAGGAATACACATGAAAAGAATTATTCCTATTTTAATGACTTTGCTGCTTCTCTCTGGTTGTGCAACGCAATCCGCTGAAAAAACCTATCGACAGATTACTATGGAGGAAGCTATTACGATGATGGAGGAGGAAACCGGATACATCATCCTCGATGTTCGTACTGCTCAGGAATATAGCGAAAAGCATATTCCCGGTGCTATCAATATTGCCAACGAATCCATTGGCACAGAGGATATCTCTGAGCTGCCGGATAAAGATCAGCTGATTCTGGTATACTGCCGCAGCGGTAATCGGAGTAAGCAGGCATCTGAAAAACTGGTGAAACTGGGCTACACCAATATCATTGAGATCGGCGGAATTAAAAGTTGGCCCGGTGAAACAGTCACCGGCGATAAGTGATAAAATCACAGAACAAGGAACGACTACTGGATATAATAAAGCCATAAAAAAAGACAGGAGGACTTAAATATGTCTGCTATCAGTGTTAATAAAAACAATTTCAATCAAGAGGTTTTGAACTCGGACAAGCCCGTCCTGATGGATTTCTGGGCTCCCTGGTGTGGTCCTTGCCGCATGGTAGTTCCTCTGGTAGAGGAGATTGCCAAGGAGCGCTCCGATATCAAGGTTGTTAAAATTAATGTGGATGAGGAACAGGAACTGGCTATGCAGTTCGGTGTGATGAGCATTCCCACTCTGGTGGTTATGAAGAACGGAAAGATTGTCAATCAAGCTACCGGTGCCAGACCTAAGGCTCAGATTCTCGCCATGCTGTAAGGAGGTGCAAAGATGGGATTCTTCGATTTCCTAAAAGGTCCTGACATCAATCAGGGTGTCAAAGAATATAGCACTACGGATGGTGCAGTCCTGCTGGATGTTCGCACCCTCGACGAATACCGGCAGGGGCATATTCCGGGCAGTAAAAATGTTCCTTTGCAGTCCATTAACAAAGTGGCTGGCATGATTGACAATAAATCTACCCCCATTTTTGTTCATTGTCTCAGCGGTGCAAGAAGCCGTCAGGCAGCTGCTGCTTTGAAGCAGATGGGTTATACCAACGTAAAAAACATAGGCGGAATTTCTGCTTATGCAGGAAAGGTGGAACGATAATATGAAAGTTGTCATTGTAGGCGGTGTGGCAGGCGGTGCTACCGCTGCCGCCCGTATTCGCAGACTAAATGAGCAGGCAGAAATCGTAGTTTTTGAGCGCTCGGGATATATCTCCTATGCAAACTGTGGTCTGCCATACTATATCGGTGATGCCATTACCGATCCGGAAGAGCTGACCTTGCAGACCCCGGAGAGCTTCTTCTCCCGTTTCCGTATCATGATGAAAGTGTTGCATGAAGTGACCGCCATCCATCACGATAGAAAAACGGTTTCTGTAAGAAATTTGAAAACCGGCGAGGAATTTGAAGAAGGCTATGACAAACTGATCCTCTCTCCCGGTGCAAAACCCACCCAGCCGAAGCTGTCCGGTATGGAGGCGGACAAGTTGTTCACTCTGCGTACCGTGGAAGATACCTTCAAAATCAAAGCGTATATCAACAATAATCATCCGAAATCCGCTGTAATTGCCGGTGGTGGTTTCATCGGCTTGGAACTTGCAGAAAATCTTCGTGAGCTTGGCATGGATGTGACCATTGTGCAAAGCCAAAAGCAGCTTATGATGCCATTTGATTCGGATATGGCAGCATTCATTCACGCAGAAGTCCGAAAGCATGGCGTTCATCTGGCATTGGGGCATAAGGTGGAAGGCTTCATCGAAAAAGACGGTGGCGTGAATGTCCTGCTCTCAGATGGCACATCTCTTCACGGAGATATAGCAGTGCTTGCCATCGGTGTAACGCCGGACACCCATCTTGCAAAAGAAGCCGGACTGGAACTTGGTGTTAGGGGCAGCATTGTGGTCAATGACCGTATGGAAACCTCTGTTCCAGATATTTACGCCGCAGGAGATGCTGTTCAGGTCAAGCATTTTGTTACTGATGAAGATGCCCTCATCTCCCTTGCGGGACCGGCAAATAAGCAGGGACGCATAATTGCCGACAACATCTGCGGTGGGGACAGCCGATACATGGGTAGTCAGGGTAGCTCCGTAATCAAGGTGTTCGATTTGACCGCTGCGTCTACCGGTATCAACGAAACCCATGCAAAAAATGCAGGGCTGAATGCAGATACGGTCATTCTGTCACCCATGAGCCATGCAGGATATTATCCCGGCGGCAAGGTTATGACTATGAAGGTGGTTTTTGAAAAGGAAACCTACCGTCTGTTGGGCGCACAGATCGTGGGCTACGAGGGCGTAGATAAGCGGATCGACGTATTAGCAACTGCTATCCGTGCAAAAATGACAGCCGTAGAGCTGAAAGACTTAGACCTCGCCTATGCGCCGCCCTATTCCTCGGCAAAAGATCCTGTCAATATGGCTGGATTTATGATCGACAACATTGCAAATGGAACACTGAAACAGTGGCATCTTGCGGATTTGGAAAGTCTGCCGATGGACGGCAGTGTCACACTTCTTGACACCAGAACCGTAGGAGAATACCGGCTTGGTCATATCGACGGCTTCTTAAATATTCCGGTGGATGAGCTTCGGGAGCGATTGAACGAGCTTGACAGGAGCAAACCGATCTATGTAATCTGCCAAAGCGGACTGCGCAGCTACATTGCCAGCCGCATTTTGGAGGGAAACGGTTTCGCTACCTACAATTTCTCAGGTGGTTTCCGCTTCTACGATACTGTTATCAATGACCGTGCGCTTGTGGAATCTTCGTTTGCTTGTGGTATGGATAAATAAGAACGCCCCACATTTCCTGTATCATTGGAAATGTGGGGTAGGTATTGCTTTGGTGATGTCATCACGGAAGAATATCATGCTTTCTGCTATAATACCAACTGTTAAGGGAACATGGGGAGGGCTATTATGACGGCGATCAAAAAGAAACGAAAGGCATTCGTGGATCAGGAGTATTGCGTTGCTTGCGGATGTTGTGTTAAGGTTTGCCCCCTTGGGGCAATTCAAATCAGGCAAGGTGTGGCTGCACAGGTGAATTTGGAAAAATGCGTTGGGTGCGGCAAGTGTGCAAAGGAATGTCCGGCAAGCGTAATTGTGATTCAGGAGGTAGAGGCATGAGCAAGCAGAAAAAGCGTTGGTATGATTATCTCTGGATCGCATCGCTGACCTACTTAGTACTGGGATTCTTTAATATCCTGTTTGCGTGGCTGGGGTTGATTTGTTTTCTTGTTCCACTGATTATTTCCATAGCCAAAGGAACAAAAGGATATTGTAACCGCTACTGCGGACGGGGACAACTCTTCGGCATCTTGGGTGGACGCTTCGGACTATCACGGAAAAAGGATATTCCCAGGTGGATGAAAAGCAAATGGTTTCGGTACGGTTTCCTGATTTTCTTTTTTGTGATGTTTTTTCAGATGCTCTGGAATACTTATTTGGTTTTTGCAGGAGCGCAGGACTTAAAACAAGTCGTAACACTGCTCTGGACATTCAAATTACCTTGGAATTGGGCATATAACGGGACACTGTTCCATCCGGGCGTTGCACAGTTTGCCTTTGGCTTTTACAGCGTGATGCTGACTTCGACCGTGCTTGGACTGATTACGATGGTACTGTATAAGCCACGAAGTTGGTGCGTTTACTGCCCGATGGGTACAATGACGCAGCTTATTTGTAAGGTAAAGGGCAAAAAAGACGGATAAAACAATCGCCATCGGTACATACATGCCGGTGGCGATTTCGCAACGATTTCATTATTCGCTCAGTCCCCGGAGCTTTTCTTCGTCTGTGATGGTCACAGTACCACGGGACAGTTTGACCATGCCCTCGCTCTGGAAATACCGCAGCATCCGGGTGATGACTTCCCGGTGAGAGCCGAGGTGGTTGGCAATGATTTCATGGGTGATTTTTAATTCGCTTGTGTTTTCAATGGTAGATTCCTCAAGTAAAAAAGCGGCTACCCGTTTATCAAGGCTTTTCCACATAATCTGTTCCATAAGCCACATTACATCGGAAAACCGACTTGCCATCAGTTCGTTGGTGTAGTTTGCAACCGGTGCAGATTCTTCCATAATGCTCTTGTAAATCTCAGAGGGGATCACCCACAGTTCCGTATCTTTTTCCGCCTCAATCGTGATTTCAAACTGAATAGAGCGCATGATGCAGGAGGCAGAGAACAGACACATATCCCGATCAAACAAACGATAGAGGCTAATCTCCCGTCCTTCATCGGAAAGAATATAGGCACGAAGCTGTCCGCTTCTTACCAGCAGAAGACCGGTACACTCCACAGTTCCGTTGTGAATTACAGTCCCTTTGTCCACTTTTCGTAAAACTGCATTTCGCTCCAAAATCTGCTGCTGGGTCGGTGTCAGTTTGTTCCAAATTGGAAAATAAGATGAAAAATCCATGGGTACACCTCCTTGAATACACATAGTATAAAATAATTTACGGCATATGTCAATAATTCCGTTGACATATAGGAAAGGGAGGATGTACAATGGTTGTATAAATGGCATATGCTGCAAATAATATGGAGGTGAATCTATGCCAAGACCGAGAAAATGCCGAAAAGTTTGTTGTTTACCGAATAATGATGGTTTTGTTCCGGTTCGTGGCGGCGAGGAACTGACTCCCATTGTCCTGAATGTGGATGAGTATGAATCCATTCGCCTGATTGACCGTGAAGGTTTTTCTCAGGAGCAATGCGGAGAATATATGCGTATTGCCAGAACAACGGTTCAGCAGATTTATGCAGCTGCCCGCAAAAAACTGGCCGATACGCTGGTTGAGGGACTTCCTCTGCGAATCGAGGGAGGGGATTTTACACTCTGCAACGGAAACAGCGCAGCCTACGGGTGCAGAAATTGCTATCAGCAAAAAATCCATCCGATGTACAAAAAACCGAAAGGAGATCATATTATGAGAATCGCAGTCACTTACGAAAACGGAGAAATCTTTCAGCACTTCGGTCACACCGAACAGTTCAAAATCTATGATGTGGAAGATGGAAATATCATTTCGTCTGAGGTTGTGGATGCGGGCGGCAGTGGCCATGGTGCGCTGGCAGGATTTCTGAGCGCCCTGAAGGTAGATGCCCTGATCTGCGGCGGTATTGGCGGCGGTGCGCAGATGGCACTGAGCGATGTGGGTATCCGGCTTTATGGTGGTGTTTCCGGCAACGCTGATGCAGCAGCAGAAGCACTGGTAGCAGGCAAACTGGACTTCAACCCCAATGTCCGGTGTGATCATCACGACCACCATGGGGAAGGTCACTCTTGCGGTTCCCACGGCTGCGGCCATCACTCCTGCGACTGAAATAGGTGATTAAGTCACGGAATATGTGTCGTGATTTGATAAAATATAGATAAAGGAGGCGGTAAAACCTATGAACCAATATGTTTGCAGCATTTGTGGATATATTCACGATGAAGCTGTCGGTGGCAAGTGGGAAGACCTACCTGCCGATTGGAAGTGTCCCCTCTGCGGAGCAGGCAAAGACGCTTTCAAACCCAAAGAAGAAAAAACAGCGTCCCAGGAAGTTCTTGAAAAGCCTCATGTGGACAAGGAACTCTCTCCCATGGAAATGAGCATCATCTGCTCTAATCTGGCCCGTGGCTGCGAAAAGCAGTATCTGCCCCAGCAGGCAGATGATTTCAGAAAACTGGCAGAGTTCTTCAGAAGCAAGGCTGCACCCGTCGAGGAGGCCAGCACAGCCAAGCTGCTGGATCTCATCGAACAGGATCTCTCTGTGGGATATCCTTACGGCAATGCAGTAGCCGGTGAAAAGCCGGATCGGGGTGGTCTGCGCTCTCTGGTGTGGAGTGAAAAGGTTACCCGAATGCTCCAATCTCTGCTGACTCGATATGAGTCTGAGGGAGATAAGATGTTGAAAAACACCGGTGTCTGGGTTTGTACGGTCTGTGGTTTTGTCTATGTGGGCGACACAGCCCCAGAGCTTTGTCCCGTGTGTAAGGTTCCCAGTTGGAAATTTGAAAAAGTGGAAGGGAGGGCGTAACAGTGGCTGAAAAATATGCGGTAAGAAATCTTCGCTTATGCACAAAGGATTGCCTTTGCCTCTATGTCTGCCCTACCGGAGCGACTGATACAGAGAACAGCATCATTGATCTTGAAAAGTGTATCGGCTGCGGTGCCTGTGCCGAAGCCTGTCCATCCTCTGCAATCTCTATGGTTCCAAAAGAACTTCCGCCCCAGCAGCCGAAAGAAGAAAAAGTTGTCGAAGCACTTCGTGGCTTAGTTCAAAGCAAAGCCAATGCAGAGAACATTGCTTCGCAGCTTCCCGATGTCTTGAGCGTCGCTGTGGAAAAATCCTCTCGCTTGATGGCTGAGGATCTGTGCAGGGAAGCCGGCTTTATGCTGCCTCAGAGCGGTAACACCAGGGCATTCCTGGAAAGCATTAAAACGTATCCCGGCATTCCGGTGGATGCTGTGGAATCTCTGTTAAAAAACATTCAATTCAATGAAAAAATGGAGGAAAAGAAAATGGAAAAATGGAAATGCACAGTCTGCGGTTACATTCACGAAGGCCCTATGACACCTGATTTTAAGTGCCCCATCTGCAAGCAGCCTGCCGACAAGTTTGTGAAGATTGAGGATGCTGCATCTCCTGCAAAAAATCCCTATGCAGGTACCAAGACCGAGAAGAATCTGTGGGAAGCTTTTGCTGGAGAATCTCAGGCCCGCAATAAGTATACTTACTTTGCTTCTGTAGCCAAAAAAGCCGGTTACGAGCAGATTGCCGCTCTGTTCCTGCATACTGCAGAGAACGAGAAGGAGCACGCCAAACTGTGGTTCAAAGCTCTGGGTGAGCTGGGCGATACTGCCGAGAACCTGCTCCATGCTGCTGAAGGTGAGAACGCCGAGTGGACGGATATGTATGACCGCATGGCTCGTGAAGCTGATGAGGAAGGATTCCATGATCTGGCTGAACAGTTCCGTGGCGTAGCTGCCATCGAGAAGATGCACGAGGAGCGCTACCGCAAGCTTTTGAGCAACGTGGAGGCCATGCAGGTGTTTGAGAAGAGCGGCGTTACCATCTGGGAGTGCCGTAACTGCGGACATATCGTAGTAGGAACCAAGGCTCCTGAGATCTGTCCTGTCTGCAAGCATCCTCAGGCATTCTTCGAAGTGCGTGCGGAAAACTATTGATAAAACGGAGGAAATTAAAATGAGTGCAAAGTTTTATATCTGCCGTCATTGCGGCAATCTGGTTGGTATGATTCACGACGCAGGTGTTCCCATGATGTGTTGTGGTCAGAAAATGGAGGCTCTCGAGCCTAACACCGTAGAAGCCAGCGGCGAAAAGCATCTGCCCGCTGTTACTGTTGAAGATGGTGCAATCCATGTCAATGTGGGTTCTGTAGATCATCCTATGCTTCCGGAGCATTTCATCGAGTGGGTCTATGTCCAGACCGAAAACGGTGGTCAGCGTAAGGTTTTGAAGCCCGGTGACGAACCCCATGTCACCTTCTCCCTGGGAGACGATAAAGCAGTAGCTGTCTATGCTTATTGCAACCTCCACGGCCTGTGGAAAACTGAAATTTAACATGGAGGTTCTTGCAAATGAACGAAAAAGTACATGCGCTTATCAATCAACAGATAAATACGGAATTCTATTCCGCATACCTTTATCTCAATTTTTCAAACTATTTCGAGGAAGTCGGGCTTGACGGCTTTGCCAACTGGTATAAAATTCAGGCTCAGGAAGAGCGTGACCACGCCATGCTTTTCTATCAGTACCTGCAAAACGAAAACCAGAAGGTAACGTTTGAAGCCATTGACAAGCCTGATCTGAATGCAGCTTGCCATATGGATGTTTTGAAGGCAGGTCTTGAGCACGAAAAATATGTGACCTCGCTGATTAATGATATCTATAGTGAGGCTTACGAAGCAAAGGATTTCCGTACCATGCAGTTCCTCGATTGGTTTGTGAAAGAACAAGGTGAAGAAGAAACCAATGCAAAGAATTTGATTTCCAAAATTGAACTCTTTGGCTCCGATCCCAAGAGCTTGTATATGCTCAATCAGGAATTGGCAGCACGAGTTTACTCTGCTCCTTCTTTGGTTCTTTAATCACTATAGCCTATAGATGATGGAAGTATAAAAGGCAGTATGCCGCCTGTCGGTTTTCCGGCAGGCGGATTTTTTACAGGAGGATACCTATGAGTCAAGACAATGCCAGCTTTACCTTTTTACATCGCATAGAGGAAGTAGAACTGAACATTGAGGATGGACGCTGGCAATCTGCTTTGGCATTGGCGCTGACTTTGCCTGATATTTGCGGCGGCATTGCTTTCCCAGAAATTGTAAAACGTTATCGGGATGGGCGTGCTGTTCTGGACAGAAATCAGAAACCAACCCGTGATGTAGGAAATCAATATATTCGTTGGTTTGATACATACGCAGCACCTTTCTTTAAAGTCTCTGCGCAGGATATCTCTCCCTATATCTGCGGAGAACGATGCTGGCAGCTTCGGTGCGAATACCTGCACCAGAACAAAGGCTTTGCAAATACTGAGGACAATACCTCGATTCGTTTTCACTTGGGTGTGAATTGCGGAACCTCAGTTTGCCAACTGGATAGAATAAGTTCTGCCAACAGCCTCACGGACATCCGTATTGATATTGAACAGTTTTGCCGAAGAATGTGCCGAGCGGTCAGAGCTTATTATGAAGCAGTACATACAGAGAAAGATTTCAACCTTTATAATACGCCTGTTCTGGATTTTATAAAGGCATCACAAGATGAGAAATCAAATGCTACGATTGCCATTATGTGCAGTGATTCAGCCTATGGGAACGGACTGAGACTGGTACTTCAAAACTTAGCCAAACATATCCTTGTATTTGAAACCCCGGAAGCTGCAAGAAAAGAACTTGGCAAGAAAAAGCCTATGCTTTGGATTGTTACAGAACCTCTGACAAAACAGCCAGATCAGCCATGGAGGGCAGATAAAAGAACACCCGTGATTCTTCTGTCCAATCAACCAGAATCGGAAATAGCGATTGAAAAGAATGCGGGGAAATTGACCGTCTTGCCCTTGCCTGTTCTACTGGAAACTCTCCGTAATGCAGTTAAGACTTATCTTTTGATAAAGGAGGGAAAATAATAAGAATGATTATTATTATCCTATCAATCATATTACTACTACTTCTACTTACTTTTTTCCTCTATATTCAAAAGAAAAAAGTGATGTCGCTTCAACAGCAGATTGGTGATCTTCAAAATAAAATTAGTATTCTTGAGAAACAATATCTTGCAGCTGAACAGTATAAAGATTCTCTCAGGCAGGAAGCATACACGGTTCATTTATATGCTTCTCTCTCGCTGGAGGAGGCAAAAAAAACATCCATAAAAGATAAGCAGTCTCAAATCATCCATTCCAGTGAACATATCCTCGAGTTACTTAATAACAAAAAAGTTTAGTGCGGCAGCAATGTCGCACTATTTTATGTGATATTATCACCGAAATATTATTTTAGATTGGCTATACTATAATCAAACAAAAGAAAGGAGCTGGCAATATGGCAGTTATCAATATCAATAGAAATCAATTTGAAGAAATGGTGCATAGCGGAAAGACTGTTCTGGTGGAGTTTTCAGCCCCTTGGTGCGTATATTGCCGCCGTCTGGCTCCAGCATTGGAAAGCGTTGCTGAGGAATATAAGGATACGCTGGTATTCACTGCTGTCAACATTGATGATGAGCCGGAATTGGCTGAGGCCGAGGCTATTGAAGTTGTCCCTACTCTACTGATCTATCACAACGGACAGGCTCTTGGCTCTATCGTCGCTCCGGAATCCAGAACGCAGCTGGTGGCTTTTATTGAGGAAACCTTACAGCACCGGACTCAGGAAGTAAATAATGCGCAGCATATCTATGACATGATCGTTGTAGGTGGCGGTCCCGGCGGCTATACCGCAGCCCTTTATGCCGCCAGAGCAGGTATGAACACCGTGGTTTTAGAGAAGTTGTCCGCTGGTGGGCAGATGGCTCTGACCGAGCAAATCGACAACTATCCCGGCTTCGAGGATGGTATCGACGGCTTCTCCCTGGGAGAAAAGATGAAGCGAGGAACGGAGCGGTTTGGAGTGGAAACCAAGCTGACTGAGGTGCTGTCCCTGGAACTGTCCGGTTCTATAAAGAAAGCGGTGACCAGCGAAGGCCCTATGTACGCAAAGACCATTGTGCTCGCTACCGGAGCTGGCCCCAGAGAGCTGGGTGTTGATGGTGAACAGGAGTTAATCGGCAAAGGTGTCCACTACTGCGCAGCCTGTGACGGAATGTTCTATCGGAACAAAACGGTTGTCATCGCAGGAGGTGGCAATACCGCTGCGGCGGATGCCCTTATCCTCTCCCGTATCTGCAAAAAAGTCATCGTCGTTCACCGGAGAGATACCTTAAAAGCAACAAAGATCTACCATGAGCCTTTGATGAAAACGGAAAATGTAGAATTCCTCTGGGACAGTGAGATCGTCACACTGCTCCATAACGAAAAGCTGACCGGTATCCGGACTCGGAATGTGAAAACCGGAGAGGAAAGCACGCTTGCTTGCGACGGTGTGTTTGTCAGCATCGGAAGAAAACCTTCCACCGAATTGGTGAAAGATCAGATTACGATTGATCCGGCTGGATACATTATCGCAGATGAGAGTACCTGCACCAACATCCCCGGTGTATTCGCCGTTGGGGATGTCCGCACAAAGGCATTACGGCAGGTCGTAACTGCTGTAGCCGATGGGGCAACTGCTGTTCACTATGCAGAGGAATATTTAGCAGGAGGAATGTGAGATGAAAGAAAAAATTAAAAAATGGCTGAAGCCAGTTCTTTTTATCGTAGGCGGCGCATTGGTTGGCCTTGCATATTACTACCTTGTGGGATGCTCTACCGGAGCTTGTCCGCTGACTTCTAACCCGTTCATCACAATGGCCTATATGGGCTTTATCGGCTGGCTGTTTTCCGGTATTTTCGGAAAGGGGTGCAGCGGCTCATGCAATACGCAGTAGCTTTCCTGGAGGGCATTATCACCTTCATATCACCTTGCCTGCTTCCCATGCTGCCCATCTATATCTCCTATTTTGCAGGTGGTGGAGAACGCAGTACAAAAAAGACCTTATCTGGAGCATTGGGATTTGTTAGTGGATTTACTGTAGTCTTTGTAGCAATGGGCGCATTGGCTGGCACCATTGGCAGTATCCTTCGAGAATACAAAGGCGCAGTGAATTTAATTTCCGGATTGATTGTAATTCTTTTTGGCCTCAATTTTCTTGGCGTTTTCAAAATGAATTTGTTCAGAGGCGGCAGTAAAACAGTAAACAGCCGTGAGATGGGGTTCTTCCCCGCTATGCTCTTTGGCATGATATTTTCCTTGGGCTGGACACCTTGCGTGGGCGCATTCCTCGGTTCTGCCTTGATGCTTGCCTCTCAGCAGAATCATGCAATCGAAGGTATGCTGATGCTGCTTTGCTATTCGCTGGGACTTGGAATTCCATTTCTTCTCAGTGCTGTTCTGATTGACTATCTGAAGTCAGCCTTCAACTGGATCAAAAAACACTACCGGATCATCAATACTGTCAGCGGCTGTTTCCTGATATTGGTGGGTATTTTGATGGCAACAGGAACGCTGGGACAGCTTCTCAGCCTGCTTAGTTGAGGAGGGTTTATGAATAAAAAGAAGATAATAATGATTCTCATTCTTGTATTTGTTCTCATTTTAGGCGGCGCAGGAATTCTATATAAACAGCTTGGACAGAAGCTGGCGCCTGATCTGCTTGCCACTCAAGCACCGCAGAAAACCGAATCCACAGAAGCCTCTCTTCCAACAACACAAGAGGGTGAATCGGAAAAGATATTAGCACCAGATTTTACAGTTTACGATCTGGATGGAAATGAAGTTCATCTTTCGGATTTTATCGGGAAATCCGTTGTCCTAAACTTCTGGGCAAGCTGGTGTAGTCCATGTAAAATGGAAATGCCTGATTTTAACGAAAAATATCTGGAAATTGGTGAAGAAGTACAGTTTCTCATCATCAATATGACTGATGGCTCCAGAGAGACTGTGGAAACTGCATCTGCTTTCATCGCAGAACAGGGCTATTCTTTCCCGGTATTTTACGATACAGATCAGGATGCCGCTGCAACCTACGGTGTTTATTCACTGCCTACCACATATTTTATTGATGAGGAGGGAAACGCAATCGCCCAAGCAACGGGTGCAATTGATGAAGAAACCTTGCAGCAAGGAATTGACATGATTATTTCCGATAGGTGATGATCAGCATATTATATCGAAGTAAAATGCAAAAAAGTAGCCACGGTCTCACACTCCAAAACGGAATGGACCGTGGCTCTTTCTCTACCTTCAGCGCTGTTCTTCTTTTTGTTGTTTCTTCTCTTCCACTCGTTTGTGACGTTCAATACCCAAGATATGCTCAACCGTCTGCTTGGCAATCAGATATTCCTGCATCTCTTTCTTCACCTGACGATATTCTGCATAGGCTTGTTTTTTCTCAACCAACAACCGGTTAAACTCCTCATGCAGAGCCTGACGGGAAGGAACCTTTTGCCCATCCAACTGATCAAAGGCTTGCTTTGCCGCCTTATGGAGCATCAGCTCGTCACGATGTTCTTCAAAGAACTTTTTGCTGTACCCGGACTTGCGGTATGCTTCGTAGGTCTTTCTGGTCTTGGAGTAATTATTGATGTGCGTCTGCAATGCTCCAATCTCAACCATCCGTTTCTCAGCCGCCTTAATGGAATCGGAAAGCTCAGAGAAGCGAGAAGTCAGCTTATCCGTAAGGGCAACCAAATCCTCATAACTGTCCACGCCTTTTTCTTTCAGTAGGATTACCGTTCGGGCAGCTTCTTTTCGGTTGAACTTCTTCGCCCACTTTTCATAACCGACCGTCTTACCCTCGGCCATCTTTGCCTGAATATCAATCAGCATCTGGAACTGCTTCGGGGCAGGAGCCTTGGCAGAGCTGCCTTTTGATTTGTGCAGGTTCTTACCAGAGATAACAGCTTGAATTTCCTCTTTGCTATATCCTTCGCCCAGAGAACGCAGCCGAATGAAACGCTTCTGATTCTTGCCCTTGAACGCTGGCTGCTTTCCATCCTTGAACTCAAATCCCATGTCAGCCAGAGCCTGAATGAAGTCATCAAAGCTCTTTGGTTTTTGCTTCAGCACCGCATCAATCGCATCACATAATTCGTCACGATGGGTACGCTTCTTGGGATAAACGGTTCTTTTCTGGCGCTCCCGATATGGCTTCGGTGTAATAATGGACAGACCGTGTTCCAGGCAAACCATGTCGCTGAGTCTTTGCACCGCCAGACCGGAAAGAAAGAAGTTTTTGAATTTCCGTGTGGCATCCAGCGAGGTCGAATTATAAATGATATGGTTGTGAATGTGAGATTTGTCGATGTGGGTCGCAACGATGAAAGCGTGGTTGCCCTTTGTCCATCGCATCGCTGTTTCATAGCCGACCTGGTTCGCTTCTTCCGGAGTGATTTCTCCCGGCTTAAAGGACTGGCGTAGCTGGTATGCGATGATATTGTTCTTCTGCTGTCTGCCGGTAATATGCTGATACTGCCGTTTGGAAAGCAGAAATTCCTCATCTGCTGTCTTTGGATCACACTCATAGGAGCTGATAAATTCGCCATCATTGGTCTTTGCGGCGTTTTGTGAGTAGTCGGTTCTGTCTGCCAAACATTGAGCGACCGTCTTTCCCTTATTCACATGGAGCGCAATCAATCTTGTTGCTGCCATTCCCATCACTTCCTTCCCAAAAAGAAAAAGCCACCGGTCGGTGACTTCTCTCTGATATTATCTTATGACCTGATAAATGCTCCCAAACTTTCTACTATATTCTCAGCTTTCATAACAGCCCAGACGAGTAGGAAAAACACTGCTATTGTCGCAATTCCAAGAACCACAAGAATAAGCAGGGACTGCCACAAAGCCTTTACAACGCAGTAAATCGCAGAGCCGCCAATAACCAAAAGCAATATGCCAATCACATAGGACACAACATTTGTAAGCAGATTTCCAAGAATGCAAATCACTTTTACAACGAACAGCACCGGCAGTGCCAATATCTTCAATACCAGCTTCATAGGCTCAACCCCTTTCTTCTAACTATATTGTACAAGGGTATCTGCCATAACGCAATGATGTCAACCTTTATGTAAAAGCCGCAACCGCAGCTGCGACTTCCCGACAAGTTGTCGGATTACTGGATTGAGGACAGGCGAACAAGAACTTCTCTCATGTCCGTCCAGATCTCCTCCAGCCGTTTTTGCAAATCCTCGATGTCAGCATGATAGATACTGCCTGTTTCGTTCGCTCGTTTGGCGTATTGGTTCAGGTTGTTGGAGCAGATTCGCAGGAGCGAAACCAGGGCTTTCACATCCTGCAAATCCAGTCTGATACAGTAACCATCCAGAGCCATTTTACGCAGATAGGCTCCCATACTGCGGATGCCAAGCTCGTCCATCTTCTCATGGATTCGCTCGACCTCCTCTTTGGATGCAAGAAAATGAACATCCTGGTCTCGCTTTGCCATTACAACACCTCCTCACGGGTTTCAGAGTATTTTGCAGGCGGAATATGCTCCGCTTTGGATTTCAGATCAGCCAACACAGAGGGACGCTCCGGCTCGCTCCTTTCGTCACGATTTTCCGCAGAGTCCTCCATATTCAGGGCTGCATCCAATTCTGCCAGCCGCTGACTTTTTGCCGTCAGTTCTGCTTCCTGCGGAAACGGTTTTCCAACCTCTGCCTTGGCTGCTTCCTGCTGATTGTAGAGATTATTCAGCTGTTCATTGGCTCGTTCTAAGCGCTCAGGAATGCCTGCAAGGGCATTGTCCAGTCGGGTGATATTTCCTCGTGCATCCGTACCAAGGGCTACTCTGTGGCTCACAGCGCCCTTTAAGGTCACATCAAACTCGTTCCGGAAGCTGTCAAAAGAAAGTTCCATCTGAAAGCCACGGTAACTGCCAAGCGGAACCGGATCGGCACTTTTCGTGTCCTTGCAAGCCGCAAGGAGGATTTCACCGGCATCTGCCTTTTCGGTGTAGGCTTTGCCCCTGATTTCCATGCCGCAAAAGCTCTCGGCAATCTGCGGGTGTGCTTCCACGGTTTTCATATCAGCTTCAAAGCCATGAATATAGCCTGTCTGCTTTTCAATCTCAGCCGGGAAGTATTTCAGGAGCTTATCTTCCATGCGGTACTGCTGGCTCTGGTGGTCAGCTTTCAGCACCTTCAGCCTTGCCACATCAATGTCCAAGTCCATCTTTTCCTTGATAAGCGGATTACCGGCACACAGCGCCTTGATCTCCGCATAGGACAGCGCCTGCTCGTCCACATCGTCACAGGAGCGAACCGGCGATTTGGAGGTCATGATCTGAGAAATAAACTTCTGCTTGTTTTCCAAGGTCTGATACAGGTAGGCATCAAAGGTTCCCTCGGTCACATACTGGTACACCTGAACCTCTTTGTTCCGGTTGCCCTGACGGATGATACGACCATTTCTCTGGGTCATATCAGACGGACGCCAGCCCACATCCAGATGGTGAACTGCCACCAGTTTGTCCTGGACGTTGGTTCCTGCGCCCATCTTTTGCGTACTTCCAAGCAGCACTCGTACCTGTCCGGTACGAACCTTGGCAAAGAGGTCTTTTTTCTTTGCTTCGGTGTCTGCATCATGGATAAAGGCAACTTCTTCCGCAGGCACACCGTTTGCAATCAGCTTAGTTTTGACATCATCATAGACATTGAAGGTTCCATCATTTTTTGGTGTGCTGAGGTCGCAGAACACCAACTGAGTCAATTTATCAGCCTGACCATCCTGCCAGATGCGCAGGATATTTCCTACGCAGGCATTGAGCTTGCTGTCAGGGTCATCGGGTAACAGAGGGTTCATCAGCCGCTGATCCAGTCCCAATTTTCGTCCGTCGCTGGTAATCTTGAGCATATTATCGACGGACGGGTCAACAATACCGGCATGAACATCCGCCGCTCTTTCTGAAAGGGAAGACACCATATCCTTCTGATACTCAGAAGGCTGAACCACAACCGTTTCAAACTTTGCTTCGGGAACAGGGAGATGCAACTGGTCAGAGGTCTTGATGTCGGCAACCTCCTTGAACATATTCATCAGTTCAGGCAGGTTGAAGAACTTCGCAAATCGGGTTCTGGCACGATAGCCGGTTCCCTCCGGTGCAAGCTCAATCGCAGTCGTTGTTTCTCCGAAGGTCGATGCCCAGGAATCAAAATGGGTCAGGTTCTTTTGCTGGAGCGTACTGTACTGGAGATAGCGCATGACCGTATAAAGCTCGGTCATCGAGTTACTTATGGGAGTACCGGTTGCAAAGATCACACCACGCCCGCCGGTCAGCTCATCCATATAGCGGCACTTCATAAACATATCCGAAGATTTCTGGGCTTCGGAGGTGGACAGACCTGCTACATTTCGCATTTTTGTGTAGAGGAACAAATTCTTGAACGCATGGCTTTCGTCCACAAACAGCCGGTCTACACCCAACTGCTCAAAGGTAATAACATCATCCTTCTTGTCGGCGGCAAGGAGCTTATCCAGTCTGGCTTCCAATGATTTTCGTATTTTCTCCATCTGCTTGATGGTGAAGTTTTCGCCACGCTGCCATTTCAGCTCCGCAATCGCACCCTCGATCTCATCAATCTGCTCCCGCAGCTGCCGTTCCTGTCGTTCAGCAGAAAGCGGGATTTTTTCAAACTGGCTGTGACCGATGATGACTGCATCATAGTCACCCGTTGCGATACGAGCGCAGAACTTCTTGCGGTTTGCTGTTTCAAAATCTTTCTTGGTTGCAACAAGGAGCTTGGCACTCGGATAGAGGTGCAGGAACTCGTTTGCCCACTGTAGGGTCAGATGATTTGGCACAACGAACAGGGATTTCTGGCTCAATCCAAGCCGTTTACTCTCCATAGCCGATGCAGCCATCTCGAAGGTCTTGCCCGCACCAACTTCGTGTGCAAGCAGCGTATTTCCACCATAAAGCACATGAGCGATAGCATTTCTCTGGTGTTCACGGAGGGTAATATCCGGGTTCATGCCGCCGAAACGGATATGAGAGCCATCATACTCACGAGGTCTGGTGGAGTTGAAAAGTTCGTTGTACTTGGCGGAAAGGGTTTCTCGTCTGTGCGGATCTCTCCAAATCCAATCTCGGAACGCATCCTTGATTGCCTGCTGTTTCTGTTGTGCCAGGGTAGTTTCTTTTTTATTGAGGACACGCTTCTGCTTACCATCTGCATCTTCAATCGTATCATAGATACGAATATCTTTCAGATTCAGCGTTTCCTCCAGAATCCGATATGCGTTGGCTCGCTCTGTACCGTAGGTGACATACGCCGCCACATCGTTGTAGTTCGGAGAACTCTTACCGTTGATGCGCCACTCTGCGGTCAATTCAGAGAACTTGACCTCAATGGAACGGCGCAGGTAATACGGAGTTTCAAAGGTTTCCTCCATGAACTGCTGAATATAATCGGCATCAATCCATGTTGCACCCAAACGCACATCAATCTCGGACGCATCCAAGTCCTTCGGCTGTGCTTTCTGCAAGGCTTCCACATTGATGTGGAAGGAAGAATTTCTGTCTGCCGCCATCTGTGCGACACGCAGTTTGCTTCTTACATCACCGGAAAGGTAATCATCGGCAGTCTGCCATCCAACTTCCACCTCATCGGGAGCCATCGGGTCTTTGAAGATCACCCCTCGAAGCTCTGCCTGAATCGCATCGTATTCTCCGGGTGTTCCAAGCAGCTGTGCCATAAACGGCAAATCCACCTTGCCACGCTCACCGATGGAGATTGCCAGAGCTTCGGACGGCGTATCCACGCTCGTCACTCTGCGTTCCGGCTTGATGGTTCGCTTGGTGAACATATCCGCCTTGCTTTTCAGATTGCCGTCCTCATCCACATTTTCCAGAGAACACAGGAGATAGTAGGAGGAATCGTCAGCAAATGCCTGACCGTTGGCTCGGTTATTGATAAGCCCGTTCTTTGCGGCAAACGCATCGTAGGCATCATTCAGTTCTGCCTGCTTCTGCGTAATCATTTCATCCGGGTAATCCTCAAGCTGATATTCAATCAGCTGATTGACGATACCACGGAGTTCCACCATGCCCATCACACGGTCTTTGGCTTTCTCGTTCAGGTCTACACGGCGCATCAAGGAGTTTTCACGGAAGTACACATCGCCATCCACCACGGTATAAGAGAAATTCTTTACATCCGGGGTCGCAGGAATGGTTTCGATTTCCTTTCCCTTGTCAACTTCGGGAAGTTCCACCGCCTGATAGGTTCCCTGGATGTGGGAAACTGCTTCTTTCAGAAGTTCGGACAGTTCCATGTCCTCAATCGGGCGCACCGTAATATCCATACCGTAGGCGGTACTTTCTTCCACCGTATCGCCCAGAACCATTTCAGGATGAGCGACAAAGTAGCTGTTCATGGTGTGTCCTTCTTCGGTACGGTCAAGGTTTACCCATTCCGGAACGATGTCAATCGGGTGGTCACGCTTTTGCAGGAACAGGATGTCGGACACGACTTCCGTACCTGCGTTTTTCTTAAAGGCATCGTTTGGCAGACGGATTGCACCAAGCAGTTCCGCCCTCTGCGCCATATATCGCCTTGCGTCAGAGTTCTTGGAATCCATGGTGTAACGGCTTGTCACAAAAGCGACCACACCACCAGGACGAACCTGATCCAAAGCCTTGGCAAAGAAATAGTTGTGGATGGAAAATCCCAGCTTGTCATAAGGTTTATCGGATACCTTGTAGTTGCCGAAAGGGACATTCCCCACAGCCAGATCGTAGAAGTCTCTGCGGTCTGTCGTTTCAAAGCCAGCCACCTTGATTTCGGCATTGGGATAGAGCTTCTGAGCAATTCTGCCGGTGATGGAATCCAGTTCCACGCCATACAAACGGCTGCTCTGCATTTCAGGCGGGAGCATACCAAAGAAGTTGCCGATACCCATAGCAGGCTCCAGAATATTTCCCGTTTCAAAGCCCATCTGTCCGACCGCATCGTAGATGGAGCGAATGACCGTAGGGCTGGTGTAATGTGCATTCAGGGTGGAAGCTCTTGCCGCAGCATATTCATCTTCGGAAAGCAGGTTTTTCAGTGTCTGATACTCCTGCGCCCAATTTCCCTTGTCCGGGTCAAAGGCATCTGCCAGACCGCCCCAACCGACATAATTCGACAAAATATCCTGTTCTTCGGGAGTGGCGTTCCTGTTCTCGTTTTCCAGTTTGAACAGAGTTTCAATGGCTGCGATGTTTCTTGCGAATTTCTGCTTCGGTCCACCTTCACCGATGTTGTCATCCGTGATGTGGAAGTTCACCGCAGGAACAGGCGGGATTTCTCTGGTGGTGATGGACTGCTCAAGCTGAGCGATAATGTCCATGACTTCGGCATTCTGCCATCCGTCCACCTTAGCGTAGTCCTGAATGATGGTGTCCTTGCCATCTACGCACTGTACGAAGTCCAGACTACCCGGCAGATCTCTGGTATTCATTGCACCCAGGGCTTTTCTCTGCGTGTCAGGAAGTACATAGTAGGCTCGCAGGGCATCATCAAAGGAACTGTATTCCTTGATGTCCAGCGCACCCCGCTTCTGAATATCCTCGGCAACATAAAAATGGTCAATGAAGTGTTCCGGTTCCTGCTGTTCAGGTTCCGCACTGGCTCTGACCTGTGCGTGTGCCTTTTCGTCAGGGTAGTTCCCATAGATACGGATGCACTTATGCTCCTGCTGATCGTAAACAGCAGCACCATCGTACTTGAATCCGTCATCCTCCATGGTTCCGTCCACATAGCCCTGGGCAGCTTTTTCCGCTTCTTCCAGAGTGTAGTAGTCCAGTTTATCATCAAAGCCGTTTTCAAAGTGATGGTAGGCGGCAACCAGATAGCGGCGCTCCTGTTCTGTTTCAGGGACAATTTCGTTCGGATGTTCCTCTGCAACTGTCCTTAATGCAGCGTTTCTCTCGTCCTGAGAGAGCATACGCTCGAAATTCTCACGATTCTCGGCACGGAAGATGGGATAAGCAAGCGTAGGGTCACGCAGCTGAACTTCTCTGTCCGTAATCTGCTCCACACGGAAAGCTGTATCGTCCAGATATACCGTGTCACCGACCTGATAGTTCCATGCCGGTTCTTCAAGGGCGGGTTCTTCCACAACTTCGGCAGACTCTGCCACAGGCGCTTCTGGCTGAACCGACTCCATCGCAGCTACGGACTGCCGAACTTCTTCCAGATAGTCATTGGCAAGCCATTCGTCCGTGAAGTATTCTGTAACGCCTTCCGTGTCTACATAGTAGTCATCGGTCTGATTATCCCAAATTGCATACTCGCCATCCTCAGTATCAATTACTGCAAAACGGTCATAAACATCTTCCAACGGATCGGTTTTAGCTTCTTCGATAGCCTGTCGTTCCGCTTCTTCCTCCGGGCTGAGGTAGCGCCCCTTTCGCATCAGACCGTCGATTCTCTGCACCACCTGCGCCCAGGACATCTGCAATTTATCGCAGCCGCTCTTGGTGTAAGCAACACCCTTGGCATCGTGATCCTGACCGCTGTGCGTTGCGCCGGAGCAGGCATGGGAGTGACCACCGGTTCCGTATTCATGCTTCAGGAAATCCATCTTTTCTTTGGCAGAATGATTCTCCTGCCAGTAGTTATAAATACGGGCTTTGCCACCGGAAAAGCCACTTCCACGGGTCAAGTCTGCATTGACTTCATCATCCGTAATGAACTGGCGGACAAGGGGCATCTGCATCATATCAGTCTGATACTCACGCAAAGGCAGATTCAGCTCATACAGCTGTTTCTGGATGAGATTCAGCTTGTGATAGTGAAAACGAAGCAGATCCGGGTTATCCGCAAGGGCTTTTCTAAATTCCGAATACTGCTGCACCAAGGTTGCGTGGAAACGAGGGTCATCCAACTTTTCAGCCAAGTCTGCGGTTTCATCAGGAAACCCACGAAACGGTTCCTGATGGAGAATTGCCAGATAGCTACCGGCACGGGCTTCTTCACTCAAATCGTGATAAAGATGCCACAGGGATTCAGCCAGCTTCTGACGCTCATATCCGGGAGCTTCTACCAGTTCCACATTGGTTGCGAACCGACCATTTTCAAGCAGTTCTCCAATACGCTCGGCAACCGTTTCCCAAGAAACGATCTGTGCTCTGGGGCTGTCAATGGCAGAGGAACCTTTGGCAAGGTGGATACCGTCCTCGGCATACCACGCACAGATATTCCCGCTATCTTCTTTCAGACCATAGCCGCCGTGATAGACCTGCTTTAAGGTCTGAACGATTTCTTCCAACGGCTTCTGCTTCATATATTCCAGTGCTACGACTTTTCGGGCTTCATCGGTATTGCTGCCAAGCAAAAGGAAATGGTCGATTTCTTCCTGGGCAAAAGAAAAAGCAGAGGGCGTAAAGCTCTCTGCTCGGTCGATAAAACTGATTTGTTCATTTTCGGAGAGGAAAAGGTTCAGACTCAGCTGTTGATAAGCTCCGTCATCACGACTTCCTCCGCCTGTGCTTTCAGGCTGTTCATGTGCTGCACCCACGCCATCTGCTGCGTTTCCTTGTCCGGTGCGGGGCTGTCCTTCAGGTACTGCTCCATCAGAAACTCCACTCTGGCTTTCGCCGTTTCCTCGATCTCCCACAGGTGCGGGAACAGGCTCTCCGTCAGAATCATGTCGTTCAGGAGCATCGGATTGTTCTGCTCCAAAAATGCTCGACGCATCCTGCCGTACTTGCCCAGAGGTTTCTCTCCCTCGTTCTCCAACTGAAGGTTCGGAATCTGATAATCTCCGGCCTGTCTGTAAGTCATCTCGCTCATAATCTGCACTCCTTTCAGCAGCTTTAATCTGCTCATGTTCTCCAATCGCTTTTTCGATTTCCTGAAACATCCTTGTGCTGATGGCATTCACCGCAGTACCAAGGGCATTTACCGTCTGTCTGGTGTTAAAATCAAACACCTTCTGGAAATCCTCATGCTCGAAGTAGTTATCGGGACTTTCCACGAACCGGCAATACATCGTATAGGATACGCTGTTTGCTACCGCATTTTTGAAAGCTACTTCGATGTTGAGTTCATCATACTCCTCAAGGAAGCTGTTGGCAACGATGTCGAGGAACTGCTTTTTGTAATCGTCCCAATACTCAGCCGCCAGTGCGGATGCAATATCTTCAAGCTGTGCTTCCAGCACCCCGTCAGCGGCAACACCGAAGGTACGCTCCATTGCTTCCATGACATAGGATCGGTTTTCAGGCGTCACCTCCCACGGTTTCAGTTCCGGGGAAGAACGGCGAACGCCGGTATCCGCCACATCAAACACATAGCGCAGATACGGTTTATCCCTGTTCATCACAAACAGGGCAATACCGGTAGAGCCACGCTTTACATATCTGCGGTAATTTTCAGCGTTCCAGTCTTCATAGGGCTTGCAAAAGGTCGCATTGGGGCGCTGAGCATAAATCATCACCTGTTCCGGATAGGTGAACTCATAGTTGCGGGACATCGTTCTCAAAAACGAAGTCCAGTTATCTGTGTTCGAGGTGATTTTCCCAATCGTTTCTTTTGCTAACCCGGAATAAAATCGCTCTTTTGCGTTCATTGTATCCCTCCAATCCTATCAATCCGGATAAAGGTTCAGCTTCTCAAAGGCGGCATCGTCCATGGCTGAAACTTTACGGAGAACCGAGTCTGCCAAAGCAAAAAGCTCTGACTCGTCCTCCGAAAGCTGTTCCTTCATCAGTGTCAATGCTTCACACAGCCCTGACCTTGTGCCAGGGCTGTAAAGCATCATCATGTTCCGCTCATCTTGTGTGAAATTCATCATTCAATCTCCCTTTCCGGGTGGCTCTTGGGAGGTTTATGGGAAACATCCGGTACGGACTTTTCCTTTAACTGCTCCAATACCGAAGGGCGTTCCTCTACTCCAGGCGCTTTTCCGTTATTGATGATACCGTCAATCATCCCATAATCATCTTCCATTGCCATCTCTGCGTTTTTCAGGTAGTTTTCGGACTTCATAAAGTTTTCCAGCTTCTGAAACCCGACAGAATCTACATAGTGAAAGGATACCTCACCGGCTACCTTTAAGGCTACGATGTCGCTGACCGACATACTGTGACCACGGAAATCATTCGGGTGGTCAATATTGAACTTCACATACAAATCTTCCAGCTGCCGATTCACATCCTCGGACATAGAAATGGAGCCATGATAGACCACCTCGTAACGGTCAATCTCAGGCTCCATTTCTTTCTTCTGAAGGTAGCTGTAATTTGCAAACATGAGCGGGATATTATCGTCTACATCTTCCCGCAGCTGAAGAATCGCATAGGAATCCGTGGGGCTTTCCAGAAAAGCAACCATTCTGTCATCCGGGGTGGTATTTCCGTGAACATCATCCCATTTTTCGTTTTTCATATCCGTGTCCTCCTTATCGTTCAGGCTCATTGCGTTTGGGAGAGGGACTGGCAGGCGCAGTTTTTTCTGCGGCCTGTGCCAGTTTTTCCATGACTGACTCACGCTTCGGAGAGTCGATCTTATCCAGCTGACTTTTCAGCACTTTGGCAATCTCAACCGCAGTTTCCTCACGAGCTTCTTCAATGGCCGTATTCAGGAACTCACGATACGGAGCCGTATTACCAGCGTCAAGATCCGCCTTGATTTCTTGGATATGCGTCTGCACATCATCGACCTGATCCATATATTCATAGGGGTCGAAGTTCTCTGCAAAACGGTCGAGCTTAAAAGCAAGTTCTGCGATAGGGTCATTGACCACCACCGCCTGTCTGCCGACTTCAAAAGCCTGCTCCATGACATCCTCATAGAACATCGCCCGCAGCTCCCGGCGCTCCAGTCCAAAGGATTCCAGAATATCCTGTCGGACTTCGATCATGGACAGTTCAGGGTTATCGACCTGACCGCCATCAACCTCGTTGTAGTTTTCATCTAACAGGGTGTAGTCATAACCATCTTCGCAGGTCTGCACCGCAAGGATTCTATCCTTTCCGACCTTCCATGCGGCTTCACCGCCCATAATTTCAGGCTCCGGCATATAGCTTGCGCCGTTGCGCTCCATAATCTCTGCAAACTGGCAGATATGAAACACATTGTATCCGATCTGCGTATGGTACTCGTCAATGAACGTGCAGGGCTTTACAACCGTTTCATCTGGGTAGTGAATCTGCACACAGCTGCCATCGGGGATATGAAACAAATCCTTATAGTGGCTGTCGATAAATCGGATTTCCTTACCATCCGGGTTGTACTCATTCGTCATTTGCGCTTTCCTCCATTATCAAATTCCATGCTGAACTTCGTTTTGCCATCCTCCGATACCTCCATAAAGACGGTGGCATCAAAGGTGTTGCCCGTCCTTGCGGACTTGCAATTCTTGAGCTTTACCTTGCCGGAACCGAGCAGTTTCTGCGCCGTGGCAGAAGTCATGCTCTTGCCGATACTCGCAAAGTAACGATTGTTTTTCCAAAGGGCAAACCTGCACCCTCGATTGGAACAGAAGTATCCCTTGGACTTGTCCTCTACAGCACTGCCGCAGAGCGGGCATTTGCCGATAGAATTGGCTTCTTTCGACATCAGAACCTCGGAATCACGGATCACTTCATAGTTCTGAATCAGACCGGCAATCACATCTTTGATCTCGTCCATAAAATCCTCGCTGGCATATTCGCCTTTTTCAATGAGCAACAATTTTTCTTCCCAATCCGCCGTCATGGAGGGGGACTGAATCTGTTCCGGCATGACCGTTACCAGAGCCGTACCCTTGTGAGTCGGAATCAGGTGTTTGGTTTTCTTATCGCCTTTACGCTCCAGAAAACCGATACGAACCAGCTTCTCAATGATACCGGCACGGGTCGCAGGCGTTCCCAGACCTTTTCGCTCGACATCCTCCGGCATTTCATCTGCACCGGCAGTTTCCATCGCAGAAAGCAGTGTATCCTCGGTAAAGTGTTTTGGGGGAGAAGTTTTCCCTTCCTTGATTTCCGTGCCGCTGACGGTCATTTCGTCACCAACGGAAACGGAAGGGAGTGTCTGCACTTTTTCGTCGGATTTTGTCGAATCATTTTTCTGAACCAGAGCTTTCCATCCATCCTGTACAACAGTTTTGCCTTTGGCTGAAAACACTGTGCCGCCGCAGTCCAGCTCAATGACTGTCTCTGCGTATCGGTGTGGATCGCCAACAGCTACGCACAAGCGATTAGAGATCAGTTGCAAAATTGCAAGTTCTCCTTTGGGAAGTTCGCTCAGATTGCATTTCTGCAATTCTCTGGTCGGAATGATAGCATGGTGGTCTGTGACCTTTTTGTTATTCACAACCTGCTCTGCATGAACTGGTATATTATCCACATCCTCTAAGGGGAATGTGTGGAAAGCCAGCTTTACGAGGTCGGGCAGGCTGTGTGCCATATCTTCCGTCAGGAATCTGCTGTCGGTACGGGGATAAGTGACCAGTTTCTTTTCATAGAGATTCTGCGTGTAGTCCAAGGTCTGCTGTGCTGTGTAGCCAAGCACACGGTTGGCTTCTCTCTGTAAACTGGTCAGGTCATAGAGCGCAGGCGGCTTTTCTGTTTTCTCCTTACATTCAGCTTTCTGAACGATTGCCACCGAACAGCTTTGTTTGACAGCTTCCGCTGCTTCCTTGGTTTTGAAGCGCTCGCTTGCAGCCGTAAAACCATTCAGTCCAATCTGAACTGTGTAGAACGGTTCGGGCTTGAATGCGGAAATGGCAGCTTCCCGCATAACAGCCATAGCAAGGGTAGGGGTCATAACACGACCGACATTCAGGGTCTGCCCGTAAAGGGTCGAAAAAAGTCGAGTAGCGTTAATGCCAACAATCCAGTCGGCTCGCTCTCGACACAGTGCTGCTTCATACAAAGCATCATATTCAGTTCCAGACCTGAGATTTTCAAAGCCCTCCTTGATTGCTACATCTTCCATCGAGGAAATCCAAAGCCGCTCAAACGGCTTTCTGCACCCGGCTTTGTGGTACACCAATCGAAAGATCAGCTCGCCCTCACGACCGGCATCTGTTGCACACACAAGACTCGCAACATCTTCTCTGGCCATGAGCTTTTTCAGAATCCCAAACCGTTTTTTCGTACCGGCAGAAACCTCATACTGCCAGTCCATCGGGAAAATAGGCAGATCTGCATAAGCCCATTTGCTGTACTTCGCATCATAGGCTTCCGGCTGTGCCAGCTCCACCAAATGCCCCACACACCAGCTGACCACATATCCGTTTCCCTCTAAGTAGCCATCCTCACGCTTGGCAGCACCTAACACTTTGGCAATGCTCTGTGCAACCGAAGGCTTTTCAGCCAAAACTAATTTCATTTGCATCTGCTCCTTTCGCAAAAAATAAGCAGCCACACACCGTAGTGCATGACTGCTATGTAGAATTGATTCAGTTCGACAAGCTGGAATTTATTTGGAAGATTTTATTATCCATTCATCAAGAAATTTCATTTGTTCATCCGTATGAAACCAATGCTCTCCATTTTTCATAATAGAAAGTGTTGAATTAGTCCTCTGTACAAATTCAAATATCGTTCCATAAGCGGTAAGATTATCTTTTTCACCATACAAAATGTGCGTTGGGATTTCCCATATAATAGGATTTTCTCTTGCATAGCAAAGATAATCCCATGAAAGGGTCTCTCCAAAGGTTGTCTGAATTTCTTTTTTCTCTTTGAGTTCATCCTCTGTAACATTTGCCCAAATCATCATATCAGCAATAAGCCTTTCCATATCTACAACGGGCGAAATAAAATATGCTTTCTCTATTTGCTGATTTGATAAGGCATTGATAGCAAAATACGCTCCAATGCTATTGGCAATTACTTCAACAGTCTTGTAGTTTCTATAAATTGAATTAAAAAGTAATGGAAATTCTTCTTTTGCTTCCCATGGAAACTGTGCAGTATAGTCAAGACCAATTACATCACAATCACTAAAGAGCGACTTGTAATGGAGAGCTTCTTCAGCATCTCCTCCTTTTCCATGTATATAAATAACTGCTTTATCCACGATAGTAATCCTCCATAATTTCTATGTTTATCCATCATTCATTATAATTTCCTCAACCTTAAAAGTATAGTGGGCTTTTGTAAAAAATAAAAGAAACCGCCTTTCCATCGGACAGTTTCTCTCACTATGTCATCCTGACACGATAAATTTACTGGTCAAAATCCGGGTACAGCTCCAGCTGAGAGAAGTCCTCATCGGTCATCGCACAGAGCTTCGTAAGGGCACTGTCGGTCAGCTCCCTCAGTTCCGTTTCCTCCGGCGAAAGCTCGCCGTGCATTTCACGCAGGCTGTCGATCAGCCCGGTGCGGCTGCCGGTATTGTAAATGCACATCAGGTTCATTTCCTCAAAAGTAA
>OHHZ01000214.1_pt1 | contig 32251 bp, 20 predicted proteins | sample 1568081 | NCBI WGS metagenome assembly OHHZ01 (sample SAMEA3879597, study PRJEB24766) | human gut metagenome | biome: human-associated habitat; feature: feces | place: USA | collected 1985/1987
GATAATAAAAAACTTTTATGATAAAATATATAATAAAGAAAGCGTTAAGGTGATTTGAATGGCTATTAAAGTTTCAGGACCATGGAACGAAGGATATGTTATGGATATGTATGTGGAAAAAAGCATATATATTCAGGATGACGCTTTCGGAAGTCCGATTTTCAACACAACATATACAGAGATTGGAAAACTTCTGCATTCAATGAAATATAATGGCCATTATGATAACAGCAGGGCAATCGCGGATATTTGTACGCCGTTTTTGGAAAAATAGCTTGCCGATAAAGAAATTGATATAATAATTCCTGCACCGCCAACGGTTCGGCGGGACAATCAACCCGTGTATATGATAGCTGAAGCTATTGCAAATTCCATGAATTCACCGTATTCGGATTGTATATTGGAAAAGACCGGTCAGATTCAGTCGAAAAGTATGCCAAAGGATAAAAAAGAAATATCCGGAACGATAATACAGCTCAAGCCTGCAAAACGCAAATGCAACATTTTACTTATTGACGATTTTTATTCGACCGGCGAAACTGCAGCAGAATGTGTTAATGTTTTAAAAAAGGATATACTGATAGATAAGGTCTTCTATTTCTCAATTGCAAAAACAAAATAATGAAGGGGGAAAACATCGTGAAAATATTTATTGCCGGAGCCAAGTCAATAAACAGCTTGGATGCATTTGTGCAAAAAAAGCTGATGTCAATTTGTCAAAAAAATTATGATGTAGTCGTCGGCGATTGCTACGGTGTGGATTCTCTTGTTCAAAAGTTTTACGCGAATATCGGCTATAGAAACATTGAAATTTTTGCAAGTAACGGAAAGGCAAGAAACAATGTCGGTAATTGGACGGTACACAATGTTCCGGTGCCTGCGAGTGTAAGAGGTTTTGAATTTTATAAGCAAAAAGATATAGCTATGGCAAATACGGCTGATTACGGTTTTATGATCTGGGACGGGGAAAGCAAAGGAACGCTTAATAATATGATAAATCTTATCAGCCGAAATAAGCCTGTAATGGTTTATCTCATAAATCAAAAAAAGGTCTTAACGGTAGAAAACACGGAAGATTTAAATGAATTGTTCAGAAACTGCAATAAAGAAACAAAATCACTTTATTTAAAATTGCGTGGAAAGGATAATCTGCAGATATCAATGCCGGTTTAAAGAATTTGGTTTATTCAAAAACATATGTCCGTTGCATTTAAAAAAACAGTTGACAAAAGAATAATATCAATTACAATGAATAAGCAAGAGGTAGAAATATCTCTTCCCTGTGAAACATAGGCTTTGCCGAAAAAGTGTATGCGGAGGGGCTCCCGAGAGTTTGTGTGTGAAAGGTAGCTTGACTTCGGCTATGACATAAGTCAAAAAAACACTCAAGGCAATGCGGTTAAGGCGTTTCGGATTTCCGAAGCGCCTTTTTTCGAGCCGAGCGCTATGTATAATAACAATCAGACTCTATTGGATGTTTATGATATAAGGGCAAAAGAAAAAATAAAAAAACTTAAATTTACTATTGACAAACATATTCATTTATGTTAGAATATCTTCACACCAAGAGATTATGGTTGGTTCGAGTTAAGTTTTTAGAAAACGGCTTGTATCTATTATGATAATCAACCCTCATATCTGAACCATTTGTGTTCGATAAAGGGTTGATTTTCTTTTATAAGGCTTATAGTTATAAGGTTTTGTCGAATTTTATTTAATCGTACACTTTCTAAAAAACTGTCTAAAATACGAGATGAATCTTCAAAATAATTTTCAAACGAACCATTCGTGTACAATTAGATATTCTGTAAAGCGGCTTGCTTCCTGATGTAATCCTCTTCGAACTTATTAGGTGTTCGATAACGGAGTACGGAATGCGGTCGCTTTTCATTATAGAATTCTATATACTCTTTTACTGCTATTCTGAATTCTCTTTCAGATCTGAAATCGGTACGATAGAGTTTTTCTGTTTTCATGCTTTTAAAGAATGATTCCATTACGGAATTGTTAAAAGGATTTCCTGGATTAGAAAATGACTGTTTAACATTTAAGTCCTTAAGGCACATTCTGAATGTTGCAGAAGTATAATTACAACCTTGATCGCTATGAAAAATTAAATCTTGCGGTTGCCTCTCGTTATACGCTGTTATAAATGTGTTCTTTGTAAGTTGGGTACTATTATTGAGAGAAATCCTATGGGATATCACTTTTCGGGCAAATAGGTCGAGTATCACACAGATATAAAACACAGTGTTATTGTACTTAAAGTATGTAACATCGCTAACCCACACTTCGTTTGGCCGTGTTACTGTAAATTGCTGCTTTAACAAATTTTCTTTTCGTTCAAGGTTCATATAATAAAGCTTTTTTGCACCGTGTCCAATGCAGAACCAACCGTTTTCGTGCATTATATCTGCAATTGTATTTTGTCCGACAACATAGCCACGGTCTTTAAGAATTGCATGTATTTTACTGGCTCCATATATTTGTTTGCTATCGTTAAAGATCTTTTCTATGATGGGTGTGAGCTCGCGTTTCTTTTCTTCAAATTTTGTGTTTTCATTTTTGTTACGAAAAATATGATTATAATAACTGCCCTTTGCAACTTTCATTGTTTTACAAAGAAGACTTACGCTGTATTTTTCTGAAAGGTCTTGAATCAATGTGTAGCGTTCGGATAATGGTGCAGTCACCGTACAGGGTGCTTGTTGCAAAATTTCAACCATCTTCTCTAATTGCTCACATGTTTGTTGCAAGTCGTTATATTCTCTCATATTAATTGGCTTTGTTCTTTTTATTGCTTTACCATATTGCTTGATCCAAGAATATATTGTGCTGCGAGATAGAGAGTGTTCCTTAGCCAATTCGGTAATAGTATTACTGGCAAAATGTTCTTGTACAATTTGCTCTTTAAATTCTTGGGAATAAATCTTTTTCATAATGTGTCCCCCTAGGTTTTGTTTTAGAGGTAAATCACATACCCGCTTTTATTATACAATATTCTTTTGTAGCAACGATTCTTTAAAATCGTTGTTTCATATTTGCTCTACAATCCAGTCATATTTATTTAGGAGGGTTTATTGTTAAATAATGCGAATTTGTTTCTATTTATATATCATTGATATCGTCAGCTTTTGTATGGAAAAATAAGCAAAAATATGTTATAATGACAATAGACGAGAAATTGTTTGTGGAGTTAAAAAAATGAATAATACTGAAAATTTTACTATGGAAAATATGAAAGCGGATATAGCCAAAGCTGGGAATTTGTTTTATCAGTATCGTGCTTGCAGAAGAGATGCTTCAATTATATATGATATTGAAAATATTAGACATGGTGTTGTTTATGCTCGCACACCCTTACAAATGAACGACCCGTTTGACTCCAAGGTTGGCTTTTCCGTCGAAGAGATATATGAAGAATGCATCGATTTAGCACTTGATCAAGTGGATACTACTTTAGATTCTGATCTTAGGTTAGTCATAAAAAGTTTATTGAAATACAGAATGATTGGTGAAACGCTTGGATTCGTTAATGCACTTAATAAACTAAAAAAGTATATTCATCTTCAAAGTGTAATCGCACATGTGCAACCGCCCAACATGTTTCAGTTTATTACAAGAGATTTAAACAAGCTTTATAGTAAATGCCCTCCAGAAGTTAAGAAATATTTCAATAAAGAATCATTTTTTGTTTTTGCACTAGTTATAAAAGACTACAAAAACGAAGACATTGAAGAGAAAACAATTGTTGAAACACTTAAAATGGAGGATGTTTTAAAAGATCTTGAAGATAGGGTTGTTAAAGTTAGAGATGAGATTTATCTTCCGTTTCTCAAAGATTTCCTTTCTAAATTAACGGTAACATGCTTTAGCGCGAGTGGTTGGGATAACCAACTTATGTGGTCACATTATGCCAATTCTTACTCCGGCATCTGTGTTGAATACGACTTCGAGCAGATGGATAAGTTTATAGGGTTCATGTATCCTGTTACATATTCATCAGTTCGTCCTACAGTTTCTCTTAAGGATTTGGGACTTACTGAATTCAAAAAAGATGAGAACGGCAAGTTAATAACAGATGAGGTTAATATTGGCGCTATATTCTCGTATTTGCTTTCTAAAAACAAATGTTGGAGTTATGAAGAGGAATGGCGAATTATTAATGCAGAAGGAGAACCCTATACTCCTTTGTTTGTTGAGGCTCCGTTTGTGAAATCTATTACTTTAGGGCTTGAACTTGATGATATCTGTAAACAGTTGTTATGGGATGTTTGTAAAGAGCGAGGAATAGAGTGTTATCAATTAATTGTTAATCCTGGCGACTATAGTTTAACGAGAGGATTGCTAACAGATGAAAATTTTGTTTTTGATAAAGAAAAAGAGGAACGGTATATAAACTTTATTTGCGCGCATGCTGTTCCGATAGGAGAAAAGATTAGCGCTAATTGCAAGTCATTAACGAAGACAATTGAAGAAGGGAATTTTGAATCTTCATTAATGATGAATGTGTTGACATTTACATTAGACTATCTTAGTGACGTGTATTTCTTGAAGAGCACATTTAACAGATTTTGCCGTTGTACAAGTACTCCTGCATCTGAGGTAACTGGGGATACTCAAGTTGGCGTAGCTATTACTCAAATAGACACATTCATTTCTCAGTCGAAGGACGGCGTTAAAATGATTGAAGATTCTCTAATTAATCTTAGAATAATGAAAAAGATAACCTCAAAAGAATTTAATGAGGCAAGAAGGTTAATTGCTAATATTAAAGAAATGTTTGAAAAACATAGCGAATTGCATTGGTATGGAAAAGAAAGTACTGACGACCAGCAAGACATAACTGCCACTAGTGAGGAGAATTAAACATACTCTTTTTGAAGGGATGATTAAAATAATTGACCATTGATCGATTAGTTTTAAATTTTGTTGTAAAGGGGGAATGGATTTTTGTTGGAGAATAAAAAAAGAGATCAACATTATGTTTTTCAAGCTTATTTAAAGAATTGGGTAAATACAAACGGAAAGCTTTGGTGTATGAGAGATGGTAAAGTGTTTGATGTTAAAACAAGCAATATCGCATTTGAGAAAGACTTTTATCGCGTAAATTCATTGAGTAATAAAGATATTGAATTTATCAAGTTGTTTTTTTATAAATCCAGCGATGCTTTTAAAAAGGAAATGGATTATTTTCTCAAATTATATACAACCATTGATAGAGACGAAAAGATTTTCGAACTTATTTTTAAACTTTGTACGAAAGATATTCCTGAAATTTCCGAAACGATTGATGATATAAATAAAATGATTGATATTGCAAGAAACAATATAATGGAGGAAGTTTATTGTGATTTCGAAGGAGAAGCTTGTGATTGGTTAAAGAATCTTTGTAAAGGAGACATCGATTTTTTATACATTTCATCGAAAGAGGAAAAAGAAAAATTTATTTCTTTTGTTTGTTCGCAGTATTTTAGAACTAAAAGAATTAAAGATCATATGATGTATGTATTGAAAGAGGCAGAAAAATTTTTTGTTAACAAGGAGTTTCCTCAAGGTAGCATAAAGGCGGAAAATCTATATCAGCCAATGCTTTGGTTACTTTCTGCTAAATGTTCAGATAAAATATTGAATGCGCACATTACTCTTATAATCAATAAGACGGATGTGCCTTTTATTACATCAGATCAGCCGGTTATAAATTTAAAGGCGGATTACAAAGATTTTTCCAATCAGCCTGACGAGTTAGTCTTTTATTATCCGATATCGCCTCGTGTTGCTGTAAAAATTAATGACGACTTATGCGTGAAGAAAATTGAACTAACTAATTCAAGTGACATTTATGAATACAATGATCTAATCAATAGAGCTGCATATAAAATGATATTTTCAAAAGATAAATCAGTTATAAGTAAATATATTGCTTAAAAATTAGAAAGCGGAAGGTTATAGTATATGGCAATACTTCATTTATAGGATATACATTTTGGAAGAGTAAAAAGCAGAATGAAACGGAAGAGATGTTTGTTAAAAAGGGTGAAATTCTACAAGGATTATTAGGATCAATAAAAAAGTTCTAATTTATATTGATCATATAATATTTTATCAGTAAGTTCAAATCCGGTAAACAGCCGAATGTGTTAAAGCAGTACATCGGAGATGAAAAAGGTATGGTAGTGGACTATATAACAGTATGGGTATTTCAAATTATCCTCCTCTTATCACCGAAATATATTCAAATGCTATGACATCGGCTTATAAGAATACCGAAAAACATCATTTGATAAGTATGGATTTAAATTTTAACGATGAAGCAATTGAGTTTGTTGTTTTGTTAGAATTGCTCAAAGACTTTTGCAACATAAAGGCGTGTGATGTTTTGAAACTTGATAAAGCAATTTCACTTTTTACAGATCGCTATTCGGACGAATTGTTTGAAAAGATCATTAGAAAAATCAAATATCCTTATTCGGTTGTCGGTATGCTTGAAAAAAGACTTGCCGAAAAGAGAACCGCCAATCGTTGTATAGAAATTTATAAAAAGATATACGGATGATGCGATTGTGCTATTTCGTCCCGACAAATATGAGGGGCGAATAGATGTGTGCAATGAGTAAAAAAGTGCTTGTTATAAAGGATGAAACGCATTGTGCGATTTCGTCGCGCAGTCACATGAAAGCATGAAGAAAAAGATGCATGCCGTGAAACCCCGATAAATTCGGGGTTTTTCGCGTTTTTTGGAAAGATTTTTTAATGATAGTTTTATAGATGTAAACGGCACTTTTTCAGTATTTTTTTGACTCGAACCTACGAAAGCCCTTTTACCGACATTTTTTTACGAACTATATATGTTTTTATAATCCGACCGATAGAACTAAAAAAATCTATCGGTCTTTTTTATTTTTCGGGCTGTGCCTATTTTAAGGTGCAGCCTTTTATTATATCTGTAAAAGAAACCTGCTAAATAAAGTCAAGAGAAAAATTTAAAAAATTATAAAACAAAATGGGTATAGCAAATAAAGCCGTTGAAAATGAAAGTTTTTTCAACGGCTAAATAAATATAGAATCAATTAAGCTGTTAAATTGCAGTATTCAAGGTTGTCATAGAGTTCGGTAACCTTACCGTAATAAACACGAAGAAATTTGTTAAGACCGGCAATCATAACCTCTTTTGCGCATTTACCTTCACAGCGTTTTTTAACAATGAAATCGTAAACAGAGTCATTTTCGGGTTTGTGCTTGATAAGGCTTTGCATAATCTCATAACCTGTTTTTCTGAGATAAGAGTTGCCTCTTTTGGATATATGCCTTTCAGTCGCATTAAAACTACCGGATTGGTAAGGCGGCGCATCAATGCCTGCATAAGCAATTAATGAGTGCTTGTTTTTAAATCGGCGAACATCGCCAATTTCTGCAATAATACGAGGAGCTAATACATCGCCGATGCAAGGCATCTCACGAACAACAGAATATTCAGGCAGAGTCTTTGCAAAAGACTGCATTTGTGCTAAAATGGTGTCACGAGATGATTCAAGTTCGTGAATCACTCGTACAGCTTCCGTGATGACAATTTTGGTTGATTGAGATGAAGGAAGCACAGGGATACCGTTTTGAGCTAAAGCAAAAATTTCTTTTGCATTACATTCGCACATACGGTATCCTTTTTTCTTTGCCCATTTGCAGTAATCGGAAATAAATCGTTTTTCGCCCATTTCAAGTATACGAGAAAAATGCCAATATCGAGCGACAAAATCAGTAAGTTTTGAATTTGAACTGTTATCCGTAATAATGCTTTGAATGTTAGGCATAACTCTATCCAACAGATTACTGAAATTGACTTTAGCTTTAACAAGCAAAGCAACTGACTGATAATATTGTCTTGCTAACAGCTGCAATTCCTTGTATATATCGTCAGAGCAAGGAATAGATTGAAGTTCATTCCAATAAGCAATACCATAAGAAGCGATATGTACAGAATCAATTTTGTCAGTCTTAGCTCTGCGTATGCTTTGAGAACAATACTTTTTCATACGCAAAGCATTAACAGAACAAACAAATATATCATTATCAACAAGCAGTGTTGCCACCGGCAAGTGATAGTGTCCGGTATCCTCCATAACGACTCGTACTTCTTCATTTTGAGATTTAATTATGTTAATAAGGTCAAGAAGTTCAGATTTTGTGTGAGTAATCTCAAATGGTGCAGACAAAACCTCACCACCGGGTTTCATAATACAAACTGTGCTTTTGCCTTTAGATACATCAATTCCAACGCTAATCATAACATTCCTTCTTTCATTTGAGATGTGTAATGTTTCCACCAAAGCTTATTACGATTCATTTTGGTTAGTGACACGAACGCACTTGGCATTGAGGTTAACCTCAATGCCAAGCAGAACAACCTGCTTAATCGAATCTTTATAACAAGAAGGCGGTTGACTCTTTCTACAACGAACGCTAAGTTCAAAGCGAGGATCGTCAGACCATTACCTTCTTATTATAACTAAAATAAGCATAGCCTACAAACTAACTGTCGTCAGCAGTTGACTATGCTAATATTGTACCAAAGCGAGAAAGAAGAAATATGCCAAACATTGCAGCTTTAGTTACCGTTGCCGCAGTTATGTTTGCCATCCTCGGTGCGATTACGCTGATTGCTCATATCTATAACCTCAATAATATCAAGAGCAAAACGGTCGGCGACGGCCAGCACGGCACAGCTCGGTGGGCAAACAAGGCGGAGATACGAAAGACCTACCACCACATCCCGTTTACGCCGAGAAAATGGCGTAAGCAGGCAAAGCAAAACCAAATACCTACCATGACGTCGACAGCGCCAAGAAAGCTGCTCCGAAAAAAGACCGAGCCGACCGAGGAAGCTCTGCCGCAGGGCATCGTGGTCGGGTGCAAGGGCGGCAAGCACAGCACCACCGCCATGATAGACACCGGAGATGTCCATGTGCTGATGATCGGTGCGGCGGGTGTCGGCAAGACTGCCTTTTGGCTGTACCCGTGCATCGAGTATGCCTGTGCTTCGGGAATGTCCTTCCTCTCCACTGACACCAAGGGCGATGTCATGCGTAACTACGGAAACATCGCCAAGGACTACGGTTACAAGGTTTCGGTCATTGACTTGCGAAATCCTACTCGCAGTAACGGCAACAACATCCTATACCTCGTAAACAAATACACCGACCTATATGCAAAGCACCCCGACCAAATCGTCTACAAGGCGAAAGCGGAAAAGTACGCCAAAATCATCTCGAAAACCATTATCCTCTCCGGCATGGACGCTGCCTCCTTCGGACAGAACGCATACTTCTACGACGCTGCCGAGGGCTTGCTGACCGCAACCATTTTGTTGGTAGCGGAATTCTGTGCGCCGGAAAAGCGGCATATCGTGTCGGTATTCAAAGTCATTCAGGAACTACTCGCCCCGTCCAAAAAGAAAGGCAAGAATCAGTTTCAGCAGCTTATGGAACTGCTCCCGAATGAGCATAAAGCGAAATGGTTTGCGGGTGCGGCACTGAACACCGCCGAGCAGAGCATGGCAAGCGTTATGAGTACGGCGCTGTCGAGGCTCAACGCTTTCCTCGATACGGAATTAGAACAGCTCCTCTGCTTTGATACCGAAATCGACGCTGAAACCTTCTGCAATTAAAAGTCGGCTATCTTTGTGATTATGCCGGAGGAAAATCCCGGTAAATTTTTTATGGTATCATTGATTATCCAACAGCTCTACCGAGAGATACTTGCCGTTGCCGATGAGAACGGCGGCAAGCTCAAAAACCGCTGTGTGTTTTTCTGCGATGAGTTCGGCACGCTGCCCAAAATCGAAAGTGCGGAAATGATGTTCTCCGCCTCCCGTTCAAGGCGCTTGCAGATCGTTCCCATCATCCAATCCTTCGCCCAGCTCGAAAAGAACTACGGCAAGGAAGGCGCGGAGATCATCGTGGACAATACGCAGGACACCATCTTCGGCGGCTTTGCTCCCAACAGCAGCTCGGCTGAAACGCTTTCCAAAGCACTCGGCAGCCGCACGGTCATGAGCGGATCTGTCAGCCGAAGTAAAAACGATCCGTCACAATCGCTCCAAATGATCGAGCGCCCACTGCTCACGCCGGACGAACTCAAATCTCTTCCAAAGGGCGACTTTATCGTAATGAAAACCGGTGTGCATCCGATGCGGGTACACCTAAAGCTGTTCTTCAAATGGGGCATTGAATTCGACGATGAACATCCCTATACCGTACCCGACCAAGGCAATCGTGAAGTTAAGTATGCCGACAAAAAGGAAATTCAGAACGGCATCCTCGAAAAATGTCCGCCGGAGTGGAAAGAGGAAACGGCTGCACCGAGCGACGCTGACGGCGGCGGTCAGGCACAGCAGGACAGCCAAAAGAACGAGCCGCAGAGAAATCATACCAAGAGCGAAAAGCGAGGCGGCAACCCCATCCGCACCTCACCGCCGAAAAAAGAAACTGCTCCCGACATGACGGAAGCAGAAATCATAAAAGACTTAACCGAAACGGAGGTGCAAAGCAATGAGCCGTCTTGATTTCCTCTACCGCACCGAGCTGCCGCACAGAGCCGTTGCGGTATATATTTATCTCGCCGACCGGACAAATGAGAATAACGAATGTTGGCCTGCCATCCCGACTATAGCTACAGACCTAAAGCTCTCGGCATCCACCGTCCGCCGCGGGATCCGTGACCTCAAAAAAGCAGGGCTCCTCGAAACCGAGCAGCGGTACAGAAAAAAAGGCGGCAAGAGCAGTTTGCTGTTCCGGCTGAAAAAGGAATAAAAAAGACCGCTTGTCGGCGGTCAGCGTTTAATCACGGCTGTAACGATTCGTTCAAGGCCGTGCTTTTCTATGTACCGAAGCACATCGAACAAATCTCCGAACGGGAGTGCTTCGTTAAAATATTCCGTGTAGTCCTGCGGCGTTTTCAAAAGCGGATATCTGTCGCCTGCATTAACGGCTATGTAGTATTTTTCGTTTTCCATCTTCATCCCTCCGAAATCGCACAATGAATATTATATCGGCAGCAGGATGTTTTTTCAAGACATTTTTCCGCCAAGGGGCAACTGCGTTCTCGGGGTCCCCAAAAAGCTATACAGCTTTTTGGGGAGAGGAGGAGCAACGGAGCAGATGAGCTTTTGCCGTTCTACGGCAAAACGAATAGTGCGGAGTTTGCGACGACGAAGTGACAGGTGCCACCTGTCATGATGATAGGAGAAAGTGAACTAGCCAACTGAAGATGTATTACAACAGGAAAAAAGGAAAACTAAGAAATTAGAGCCTTTTAAGAGTTTAGTTGTGAAAATACCACAGAAATTTTATATTGTAATTGTTATAGAGAATAGAATGGCTTTATAATTGAAATATTGTCTGTTTGCCTAATATTAGAATCATCAGATTTTGTGTTAGCGATTATAATTTATGGCATATGTTTATTCTATTTGCCATATTTTCCACTTATTAAAAAGATTTGCTAATATTCATTTTTTTATATAGAGCATAGAATAAAAGCGAAAGCATACGTAATTCTGAACTGTTCGTGCAAAAAAGTATTGACAAGTCAATCGGCATGTAGTAAAGTTTATTTGGAAAGAACAGAAATTTAATAATATTTCAAAAACATTTTTGAAGTTTAAGAGGAAAATTATATGTGCAGCCATTATTTTCAATGGCTGCATTTTATTACAGGTGGTTTATATTATGAAAATTAAAAATATTTGGTTGAACTTAGCTGACGGAACAAAACAATATCATCTTATCAAGGCCGATATTAGAAAAGTAGAAGAAGCAAACGCAGTGTATGCCAAAGGTTTTTCGCAAAATAATTTGGATGCAGACCTTGGAGTCGGAATTGAAATAGAATTGGATAATGTGGAAAGTTGGATTGCAGATTTCCGGCATAGCGAATATTGGTGTATGCCGGCATTTGGTAATAAACTAAAAGATATACCCGATGAGACGCAAGGCTTTATTTATAAAAAAATAATGGTTTTTTTGGGGTGATATTACCTGTAGTTTCAGATAAATATAAGTGTGTACTGTGTGGAAATGAAAATAATACAATTTCTGCAAAAATTTTTAGTTGGTATTCCGAACTAAACTATTGCGATACATTAGCTTTTTTACAGGCAGAAGACGAAAATCCTTATGTGTTACTCGAAAAATTGGTGACAGTAGGATTAAAACTTCTAAATAACGGCTGCAGAATCAGAAAGGATAGACGGTATCCAGAAATTTTTGAATATTTGGGCTGGTGCAGTTGGGATGCAATGGAAATTAGAGTTAACGAGAAAGATTTATTGAAAAAGTGTAATGAATTTAAGAAAAAAAATACCTGTAAAATGGGTCATTATTGATGATATGTGGGCTGAAGTGCATGATTTTTACGGTATGGAATATAAAGACAGGACTGAAATGTTCAGGTTAATGCATTCATCTAAATTATCTTCGTTCAATGCTGACCCGATCAGATTTCCAAATGGATTAAAAAAATGTATTGAAAGAATAAATGAGTTTGGCATTAAGGTCGGTATTTGGCATCCAACAACAGGATATTGGATGGGAATAGACCCCGAGGGCGAAATATATGAAAAGTATAAATCATTGCTCATTAAGACAAATGACGGGAGATATATTCATGATTTTAGTCAGGAAAAAGCCTATATGTTTTATAATGCCTTTCATGATTGTTTAAAGAAAGATGGAGCGGAATTTGTAAAGATTGATAATCAAAGCATGACAAGGCGTTTTTACAAGTTGCTTGCTCCTGTTGGAAAAATATCGAGAAATTTTCATAATGCAATGGAAGCTTCTGTAGGACAACATTTTGATAATGCGATGATAAATTGTATAAAAAGAGAAGTTAACTTCCAAATATGGTATGATGTTTTTACCACAAAACCAAATACCGAAAGGAAGTAACTTCTGATGAATATAATAACACAAGAAGCCAAGAAAAAGCAAGCAGCAGTAAAATTTGCAAAGAAAAACGGAAAAAGTGCAGCAAGCCGAATGTACGGAGTAAGCCTGTCGAGTGTAAAAAGATGGTGCAATAGATATGACGGTACAGATTGGCACTCGTTGGTAGAAAGGTCACGCCGACCGCATCACAATCCGAACAGACACACGAAAAAAGAAGAACGAAAAATAAAGAAAGCCTTTGAGAATAACAATGTGCTTTTAATCCTTGAAAAACCTGACGATACAGCTTTAAACAGGTTATTCTTTCAATAATCAGCACGGCATTCGGCATAGCAATAGCGGTTTTCCCTTTGCTGCCTGTAAGCCTGTTTAAGCGCGTGATTAAGTTACAAAGGTCTTTTGCGAAACTCCGAGGCGGTCATTCCGCTGTATTGCTTGAAAATGCGGCAAAAATACAGCATATTCTTATAGCCTACCAGCTCCGCAATATCCGATACCGAAAGATTTGTGGTTGTGAGCAGATCGCGCGCACGCTGCATACGCACATCTGTCAGGTATTCCTTCGGTGATTTTCCGGTCAACTCTTTGAAAACATAGCGGTAACGGCTTGAGCTCAAATTTTCAATTGACGCAAGGTCGGGAATACTTATATCCTGTTTGAAATTATTGATAAGGAATTGAAGCGATTTTTCAATACGGTACGATGTATCCGCCTTGTGACTTTCAGAGGAGTTACAACGCGATATTTCCAAAAACAGCTGCATAAGGTATGTTCCCGCGTAAAATGTGAAGTCCTGTTTTCTGAAAATAAGCTCTGAAATCAAATGCTCAAAAATATCGCAAAGGCGTGTATTTACGCCCACATTTATTACGGTTTGGTTTTTGAAACCGAAACGCTCCATCAGATCTTGGGAATCCTTGCCGGTGAAGTAAAGCCAATAATATGTAATTCGCCCATTACCGTTAAATTCATAATGGTGTATTTGGTGCGGATGGTAAAAAACAATGTCCCCTGTTTTCAGCGGGACTTGCCTTTTATCCATAAAAGCGGTTACGCTGCCATCAACTATATAAAGAAAATGAAAGTCGGTACGATTTTCAAGCACGGTGTCAAAAGGAATATCGGTATCGGTCTTACCGCCGCAATTAACAATGATCGGCGCTGATTCGTCCGATATATCGTTGTGGGATGAATCCAATAATCTGAAAAAATTATAATGTTGCATAATATTTCCTTTGCAGTCGATTTGTATATATAACAGGTGTATTTTAGAGTTGAAAACACCTTATGTGAAGTATACAATAAATAATGTAAATAGTCAATGCCGTTTTTGGTTATAATTTGCAAATGAGAAACCGTAACTGTTTTAAACACACAACAGCAAACGCGAGGGTTCACGTTTTTTAATGACGGATAAGTGATGGTTTTTTTATAAATTAAGTCACTTTGTGCAGCAATTTAAAAGTTCAGGGACAGAAAGGACGGTGCCTTTTGACTGTTTATGCGCCACGGTTGTTTTTTAAAATAATTTTGGAGGGTTTATAATGAAAAAAATATTGAATCGGGGGATTTTGAAAACGGCGCTTTCGTTTACACTTTCTTTAGTTCTTACAGCGGCAATATTGCCTGTGGGCGGACTTTTAACGGCAACAGCCGAGGGGGAAAATACTTCTGTTACAATTTCGGCAGCCGAAATTAAGGCCGCCGTCAATGTTTACGGCGGCGCAAGCGCTTCTTCAAGCGGTCTTTCAAAGGCTGATTTCGACGATCGCTTTGAAACCACAGAGGGCGGCGTTATACATAAAATCACCGAACTCGGCAGCTGCGGCGATGTATGGTCGGCGCAAAACGAGGTAGTGTCCTCGGCACTGTATAAGGCAAAGAAAATGCGTGACTTTGAGTTGAAAGTGCGCATGATAAATGTTGATGAAAACTGGGCGGTTTTACCGCGTGTGATATTCGGGGTACAAGACCCGACCGCTTGGATAAACACAAGCGGCGGCGGATATACTGTAGGACTTTATAACGAGGGTAACAGTTATTTGAACGGCGTTTTCGGCGGTGCGTATGCTTCCAATGCCGACCCTGCAAATTACTGCACACAGAATAAGTTTTTCAGCCTTTGGGACGCATGGTACAATCTAATAGTGCGTGTTCAGGGTGAAAAGGTTACGGTTACCGTTGAGGAGGACTGGTGCGAGCCGTATTCGTATGAATACGATTTAGGTGCTCTCGGCGCCGAATACAGAGGCGGATATATCGGATTTGTTTTCGGTACGGGTGTGAGCAAAATTATCAGTATGAACGTGACGGACCTCGGCGGCGAGGTACTTAACGATGTTAAAAGCCAGTTAATGAACAAAGACGATATACTCGGGCAGTTTGACATTTATCACAGCGACCAAGCGTTGAGTGATAATTTCACGGCAGCCGAATTTGATAACTATTTTAAATTGGACGAAAACAATTTCCTTACATCCGCATACGATCCGTATGTGGGCTCAACCGGCTCAGAACGCTGGGAAAATATGAACAACACGATAACAAAGGCGTTGGTTAAAAACAGCACCTACCGCAATTTTGAAATGTCGGTACAGCTGAAAAGCGCAGGATGGGACAGATTGCCGAAGCTTGTATTCGGCGCGACAAACCCTTTAAGCTGGGTAAACCGCGAGGACGGCGGATATTTGGTTCAGCTTTATAACGAGGGTGTAATCAATTTTGCGGGAATTGTTAACGGCGAACCTGTAAATCTTAACGATAATTTAGACAGCCATGCGTCTTTTCAGGGACTAAGCTATGACTTTGTTACTTTAAAGGTTCGTGTTGAAAACGGAGTTGCAACCGTTACGGTTAAAACGTACGGTTGGGCAGACCCGAATACTTATTCTTATTCATTCGATCTCGGGGAGAATTATAACGGCGGTTATGCAGGCTTTGCGGCAGGCCCCGGCGAGTCGAAATTTATAAGATTTTCTGTCACCGACCTCGGCGGCGTGGCAGATACCTCTGTTAAAGCCATTGCGGTCAATACCCCTGACGCGTTAAGCGTACCTGTGCTCACTTTTGCGGAGGAGTTAAATCTTCCGGCTGCCGTATCGGTTTTATGCGATGACGGAAACAGCTACGATTTACCCGTTGTATGGGATACATCGACCTACAGCCGCTTTGTTCCCGGAGATTATACTTTTACTGGAACACTCGGTAAGATAATAAATGCCGAAGGCAAAAGAGTAGTTCCGAACGGACAAACGGCAACTCTTACCGTTACCGTAACCGGGGAAGAGGTTACCCCGATACGCGTTGCCTGCGTGGGCGACAGCATTACCTATGGTGATAAGGCGGAGGCCGGCGAATCATATCCTGCTGTTTTGCAAAAGCTGCTGGGCGCACGGTACGAGGTTATGAATTTCGGGGTTTGCGGCGCTACCGCACAAAGCGATAAAGCACCTTATGTGGGAAGTACTCCGTATACAAACAGCCTTGCAAGCAATCCCGATGTTGTTATAATGATGCTCGGCACAAACGATTCATGGAACAACTATTGGAATGAGGAACAGTTCGTATCGGACTATACCTCTCTGATAGAGGAGTATATGTATCTTGAAAACAAACCCGAGGTTTATTTGGCAATTTCACCGGCATGCTACATAGAAAGCAATATATCGGCTGTTACGGCAAAGCAAAGGGCGATAGCCGCAGAGCTTGGCATTAAAACGGTAGATATGTACTCCTTTACCGAAAATCACGGAAACTGGTTTGCGGACGGAGTTCACCCGAATGCAGGCGGTTATGCGCTTATGGCAAGAGCATTTGCAAAAGCTGTTTTCGGTAAAGCCATAAAGGGCGATACTGACGATAACTGGTCACTTAACGCTGTTGACCTTACTGCAATGAAAAAGATTCTTCTCGGCACGGCTACGGCGGGCGAGGGCGTTGACCTTGATATGAATGATGATAAGTCTGTAAATATTTTAGACTTTATAAAGCTCAAAAAAGCAATCATCGCGGAAGCGTAATTTTAATCTAAGCATATTGACGGGAGCCGCTGCTTTATGTATCGGCTTCCGTCAGAGAGGATTGGTAGGATGATAAAAGTTAAACGGGCTGAGCTTATCAATGCCGTTTTGACCGTTTTTACAATAATTGCGGTTATATGCGGAACCTGCTCAATATATTCTTTAGCTGATTCCGACAGCACAACAGATTCGATCGTCTTTAAGGACGCCGCTGTGCTTGCCGAGAATTTTAATGTTTATCACGGCGAGAGTGCCGTTACCGCAGGTCTTTCGGCAGCAGAGCCTGAAAAATACTTTTCGGTCGTAAGCCGAATAGTAAAGCATACCTGCACCTCTACCGGAAATCACACATCGGGCGATTACAAAATCTGGGACGCACAGGATGATGTTGTTACCACGGCTCTTTACAGAAAACAAGCCTACCGCAATTTTGAAATGACTGCGGAGTTCAGGGTTGTGCCTGCAAACTGGCAGGTGCTGCCAAAGCTGATTTTCGGAGTTCAGGACCCTATGTCGTGGGTTAATGCCGAGGGCGGCGGCTACTCGGTGTGGCTTTATAACGAGGGTATTATAAATTTAAAGGGCATTACCGACGGAGAGTACAAAACCCAAAGCGACAATACCGACCATACGAAAACCGGTGAATACGGCAGTCTTGCATTATGGTCAAAGGTTACGGTAAGAGTGATGGGTAAGGCTGTTACCGTAACGGTAAAGCAGGGCACTAAAGCCGCATATTCCGAACAGTTTACCTTGGGCGACGATTATTACGGCGGCAAAATAGGATTTGCCGCAGGAACGGGCGGTTGCCAGTTCCGCAATTTCAGTGTTACCGATTTGGGCGGAGATGTTGTTCCTATGCCGATTAAGGAATATATCGGGCTTTCAAATTCCGAGGATATGAAGAAATTCGATTGCTACTATGCCGAGAGCATTAAAAACGGAATGAAGCCTGTGGAAAATTACACGGACTATTGGCAGCATAAGGAGGACGGAAGCATTTGGAGAAACCCGGATACTCTGCCAAGGGTCGAATATGACGAAGATCTTTACACATCAACATTGGTTTATAATGTTAAGCAGTATAAATATTTTGAGCTGACCGTTAATATGCAGAGGAAAGAGAGCGGCGGCTACGGTTATATGTATCCGGGTGTTATTTTCGGAATAAAGAACCCCGGTAATTTTGCATATTATAAGGACGGCGGACACTTCTGCTATGCAACCGCCGAAGGCGCGCTATGTGTTCGCGGTAATGATTTTTCGGCTGTGGCGCAGGCACCTGCAGGGTATAGCCGCGAAACCGTACATACAATGACAATATCCGTAAGATACGGCAGAGTGACCGTTAAAATATCGGGCGACGGAAACAATCCGGAGCAGCTGGTAGAAATTTTGCCCGAGGACTACACAGGGGGTTATATAGCCCTTGTGGGAATGGCAAATGTATGCGGATTATCAAGACTTTCTGTTAAGGAAGTGGAAGGAGAACTGAAAAACGTTTCAATTGCGAGGGTAAAAGCTCCGACGGCGGTTGAGGTTGAAACGGGCGTTTTGCCGGAAGACCTTAAATTGCCCGAAAGCGTTAAGATTGTAGGAAGCGATAATGAAGAATATACCCTGAACGTTGAGTGGAGCAGAGCGAATTATAACCGTTTTGTGCGCGGGGAATATACGCTTATCGGCTCGCTTTCGCCGTTGATTGATTATGATAAACATTCGCGCGTGATAATAGGCGACAGCACGGCTGAAATTAAGGTCAGGGTTAAGGGCAAGGAAGATCTGTCGCCTGTAAGGGTTGCCTGTGTGGGAGACAGCATAACCTACGCCTCCGGTACAGAGCAGGGCTATCCGTGGCAAATGCGTAAGCTTTTGGGCGGAAAATACGATATTGAAAATTTCGGTGTTGACGGGGCGACCCTTTTAAAATCGGGGGATAATCCTTATACCTCGTCAAGCGCTTTCGCCGCAAGCAAGGCTTTTGCACCGAATATAGTTGTAATAATGCTCGGCACAAACGATTCTAAGCCTCAAAACTGGAGCTTGAACGATTCCTATGCCGATGATTACAAGGCGCTTATTGCGGAGTATAGGGCGCTGCCCTCAAACCCGACGGTATATGTCGCCTTATCGCCTGCGGTTGCAACAGATAATTACGATATTTCGGCAGAGACGGTCAAGAACGAAATAGTGCCGCTGCAAAGGGAGATCGCGAAAGCTGCCGGGTGTGATGTAATAGACATTTACTCGCTGACAGAGGGACATTCCTTGTGGTATGCCGACGGGGTTCATCCTACAAAGAGCGGATACGGCTTTATAGCCGCAGAAATAGCAAAAAGAATAGTGCTGCCGGGTCCTCTTGAAAGCTTTACCCTCGGTCGGGAATCCGATTATATATTCGAGGGTGAGACCGAAACATATTACCCGTGTTTCAGTCCCGCCAAAATAACGGGGGACGACACCGTAAAATGGAGTACGTCGGATTCGGCTGTAGCCGATGTTAAAAACGGAGTTGTTTCGGCAAGGAAAAAGGGCAGCGCCGTTATTACGGCGGAATGTCAGGGAAAAACCGCGACAGTGCGGATTACAGTTTACGGCAAGGACGACGGGATAAGCCTGCCGCTTACATCAAGCGACGATACGGCGGGGTTTGACTGCTACTATGCCGATGATGCGGAAAGAGGACTTGAAATTCAAAATTCATATTCGCCGTTTTGGGAAATTTCCGAAAAGGGAATTGCACGTACCAAGGAAACGGTCGGCGATATGAAATGGGGCGAAAAATATCTCTCATCCCTGCTTTTTGCAAAAAGGAAATACCATAACTTTGAGCTGACGGTAGATATTCAGCGCGATGAGGTGGGCGAATATAATTACCCTATGGTGGTATTCGGAATTAAAAATCCCGCCGAATATATTACAAAGAGCGGCGGCGGACTGGCTGTTTTCCCCGTGGCTGAGGGAACGCCGATGTTTTTGGGACAAATCAATGGCAAATATACAAACATAGTGGGAAAAGAACCTGCGGCGGGCTACAACCGCACGGGAGTTCATACCCTGAAACTTACCGTGGAATACAATACCGTAACAATGTCGGTTACGGGCGCTGACGGAGAGTCGCTGCCCGCGCCTATCAGCTGCGAGCTCGGCGATACAGATATGGACGGATACATAGCTCTTGTGGGCAAGGCTAATATCTGCTGCTTTAAAAATTTGAAAATACGTCCGCTCAACAATAACGACGTAACCAAAGTTACGGCAGAAAAAATAATCTCCGAAAGCCCGGAAATAAACACCGGTGTCGGAACGGATACATCGGAAATAAGCGGTCTGCCGAAAACGGTCAGGGTAAAGGCTGCCGACGGATCGCTTTACACAGCCCCGATAGAGTGGGATTTTGACGGCTACAACCGCTATAAACGCGGAAAATATACCGTGACCGGCATACTTCCCGATTCGTTGCTTGAAAATCATATTAAGCTTTACGGTAACGGCGTGACCCTTAAGGGAGTTATAAACGTTACCGGGGATAAGGATTTGATAGACGAAAACACCGTTAAGTTTGATTTTAACGGAAAAAGCGAGATAACCGAAAATTTTGAATGCTATTATTCAAGTATATTTTCAGACGCGCTTAAAAAGAGCGATTCTATGAAAACGTGGGAGATAGCGGACGGGCGACTGCACCGAATAGACAATAAATTTTCGGTGAAATCAAGCGGCGAATGGAGCTGGGAAAAGGCAAAAACGGAAATGTCCTCGCTTGTTTACAAGGGCCGCAAATACGAAAATTTCGAGCTCACGGTTGATTTTCAGCGTGCCTCAAACACCTATTACTGGGCAATGATAGGCTTCGGTATTGACGATCCCGCCGCATACCCGCTTGACGAGGGCAGCGGAATACTCGCTTACCTTGAACAGGAGGGACGCCCGCTTTTCTGGGGCAACGATGTATCTGCGGGACATACCACGCCGTATGAAAATTTTGAATATACGGGACGACATACAATGAAGCTGACGGTTAAGGACGGCATAGCCGAAATGTCGGTGGATGGCCGCGAGCCGGTATTGAAAACCATTATTCCCGATGAATACAGGGGCGGCGGGTATATCAGTATAACCACGAATATGAACGCGGCGTATTTCGATAATCTTTCAATAACCGCTCTGCCCGATACGGAGGAATATAACACCGAGGGATTTTCTCCCGATAATTACCCCGCTCTGCACTCGGTCTTAAAAGAGGCGGACGCAGAGGACACGTATACGTATTCAAACGAAAACGGCGCAAATTATCCGAAAACGGGCGAAGACGGGAAATACCGCCTGATCTCAATTTTCACCTTAACGGTAAGCATGGCTTATCTTGCCGCAGTGGGGTATTTCAAGATTTTCAAAAAAAGAAAAGAGAGGTAACCAAATGAAAACAGCAGCTATAAAAATTTTATCATTTGCCTTGATTTCCGGCATTATGCTTTCGGCTGTCGGATGCCGCAGAACCGTAAAGATAGCGGGAAACGGCAGCGACTACGCAAGCGAATACTGGATAACCGAAGAGGTTGACGGCGAAAACACCGCGTCCGGCGGCAAGACCGACGGCAAGGGCAGTACCGCTTCAAGCAAGGATACCGGCAGCAAGCCCGAAAAGAAATTCACACCGAGTAAAAACAAATTGACCGTAGAGGGTGCGGGAACCGATCCCGATGCTGATTATAAGGCTTCGGGTACGGTCAAGGTTGCGGTATCATCCTACCGCCCGTGCGATTACGAGGCAATGCTTGACGCGTTCAGCGCGGTTTATCCGAATATTGACCTTGTGCTTGATTACAGACCCAAGCACGGCGCCGACGCAGATGAAACAAACCATTATTTGGCGTCCCGTGCTATGGCGGGAAATATGCCGGACGTTGTTTTTGACGATGCGGGAAGACTTCCGAACTATTTGGTTCAGGGGTGGGTCTATCCGCTTGATAAGTTTGTTAAAAACGATAAGGCGTTTAGTAATATACCGTCATCCCTGATTGCTAACTATACGTATTTAGGCAAGCTTTACGCTTTGCCGCATCAGGCGCATTACAGCGGCGTGGTTCTGAATTTGGACGCATTTGACGAGTTGAATATGGATATACCGAGCCTTTCGTGGAATATGAAGGAGCTTGAAAATGTCCTCAAAACGGGAACTACCGATAAATTCTCGGGCTGCGAATATCTCAGTGCGGTTCCTGCGGAAACGGCAGGCAGCTTTACTGCCGACGGCGGTCCTTACGGGTATAATGTCAAGACCAAAAAATTTGAAATGGCTTCAAGCTACGGTGCGGCGCTCAAATTAAATCAAAATCTCAAAAAAACTGCAGGGCTTGAGGCATACAGCCTGCGTTTTCCGAACATAAACGACTATGTAAGCAAATTCGGAAACGGAAACACCGGCGTTGTTGATATGGCGTTCAAGCTCGGCAGAACCCTTGTACATTTTGAGCAGGGAACATGGGCGGTAGATAACTTAAAGTCTATTTGCAAGTTTAACTGGAAGCTTTATCCCTATCCGCAGGCGATAAAGGGGCGTATACCGGTTCATATTGACCATTGCTTTATGACAACAAGCGCCAACAACCTTAAAAATCCCAACGCGGCATTCCAGGTTTTGCGCTATATGACATACAGCACCGAGGGCAATCTTGCAAGGCTTAGTATGTATGACGCCAAAAATAAGGGCAAATACGCGCTTAACAGCCGTATTTTCTATCCCACGGTAAACAACAAGGAAGTTGCCGAAAAATTCAAGTCCTTGCCGGGCGTTACGGATGTTGATATCTACTTCTTTGAAAATACAGGAAACGGCTACCGTTCGGATCTGCTTAAAATAGTTCCCGGCTGGGAAGATATAATAAAGATTATCAGTGCTGCTATGGAGGGCAAGGACAATGCCGATGTGGATTCGATAATTCCGTCTCTTCAGGCTAAGACAAATTCGGAAATAACAAAGAAATGGTCCGATTTTGAGACTAAGCTTAAAAAGGTTCAGTCCGAATTTAAGGGATAAGGGCTTAACGCATTAAAAATGTCTGTCTGCCGATTATAACCTTTTGATTTTATATCTTTAATTCTAAATGCTATGGTGATTATTATGATGAAAAAAATCAAGCTCTGTACTGCAATAACGGTAATAGCTTTATTTACCTCAACATTCAGCGCGCCCTTTTCGGCGGCAGTGCAGAAAACGGTTGAATCGGCAGGCAAAGCGTCTTATACCGCTGCTTCTCTTAAGGGGTGGAACGCGACCGCTTTGAATGAAAATTCGGGAGATATTTCGGCTGCAATAACGGAAGTGAACGGCAGACGCACCGTCACGCTGCCTTTTACGGCGGCAGAGGGCGGGACGGTCGCTTTTTCCGTTGAGGCTTCTAAAAGCGGAGAATATAATATTTTGGTAAATTACCGCATAAGCGGAAAAGAGAACAGAGAACCGCAATACGAGCTTTCGTTTAATAACAAGACGTTAACGGTAGGTCTGCCTGTTCTCTGGAGTGACGAGACGAAAACCTACGAGCAGGATATGAACGGCAATGAAATCGTCCCGCGCCAGATATGCGTTTCGGAATACATAAGCGATTTTTTAATTGATTCGGGCGATATAGGTGCAGATAGGTTAACAGTAAAACTTGAGAGCGGAAACAACAGCTTTGTACTTAAAGCTCTGTCCGGTGAAATTGAAATTAAAGGGATAAGCTTTATAAAGCCGCGCGATACGGATACATATGAGGAATACAAGAAAAGTATTTCCGAAAAACAGGAAGTAAACAATCTTTTAACGGTTGAGGGCGAAAACCATACGCTTAAATCGGAATCCTATATCAGGAGCGGCCTTTCAAAAAACGCCGCCGTTACACCGCACAAAAGCGGTAAAAAATGCGTGGCGTTACTTGACGGCGGCTCTTGGTCGTCGGCGGGGCAAAAGGTGCTTTGGAATTTTTCGGTGGAAAAGAGCGGGCTTTACGAGCTTGCGTTCCGCTGTTCCCAGTCAAGCAATGCCGGTAAACCGGTATTCAGAAAAATCGAAATTGACGGCATAACGCCGTTTGCCGAGTTTGAATCGGTTACATTTCCCGTGACGGGAACAAATGAATACGAAAATTATACCCTCTGCGGTAAAGACGGTAAACCGTTTGAAATTTATCTTGAAGAGGGTTCACATACAATTTCAATGCAGGTCACATTAGGCGGTTTCAGGGAAATTTATGATGAAATAATATCGGTAATGAGTGAAATCAATTCTGTAGGAATGGATCTGAAAAAACTTTCGGCGGGCTCGGTTGACACCAACCGCACATGGGATATGGACGTTGTAATGCCGGAAGCAATTCCGCGGCTTAAAGCAGCCTCGGAAAGAATAGATTCCGTTTACAAAAAGCTTTGCGATTTGTCAGGCTCTGACGCAACTTTTGCCGATTCGCTTGAATATGCCTCTTCGCTGCTTAAAAAGCTCCTTGCAAAGCCCCGTGTTTTGCCTAATAAGCTTGAGCTTTTAAATGTGGGTGATAATTCGGTGACCAAATTTTTGGGCGATGTGCTTTCGCAGCTTATTTCCTCGCCGCTCAGTATTGACAGAATTTATTTTAATTCGGGAAAAACGCTCCCGTCGGGCAAAGCGGGCTTTTTTACGGTGCTTTTTGAGAGCATATCCGAATTTTTCGGAACTTTCGCAAAGGACTACAACACGTATTCCGCCGAGCCCGACGGCGAGCTTGAGGTTTGGGTAAACCGCTCGGTTCAGTACACGGAAACCATGCAGAGCTTGCTGGACGATACCTTTAATAAGGAAAACAGAACGAACATAAGGCTTTCCATAATGCCGAGCGAGCAAAAGCTTATACTTGCAAACGCGTCGGGTACAAATCCCGATATTGCAATGGGAGTGGGCTACTCAACACCCTTTAACTTTGCTATCAGAAATTCGGCGAAAAACCTTTTGGAATACGAAGATTTTCTTTCCTTTTATACATCCTGCTACAATCCCGAGGCTTTGACTCCTGTATGCTATAACGACGGCGTCTACGGCGTAATTGAAACGCAGAATTTTAATGTGCTTTTTTACAGAAAGGATATTTTTGAGTCTCTCGGAATAGGTGTTCCCGATACATGGGAGGATGTTAAATACCTAATGCCTACCCTGCTGCGGCATCAGATGAATTTTTATATTCCGCTGTCGGGCGCGGCAGGCTATAAATCTTTTCCAGTAACGACGCCGTTTATTTTCCAAAACGGAGCGAAAATACTTTCGGATGACGGATTTTCGGTTGATTACAGGAGTGCGGAATGCAAAAAAGCTTTTCACGAAATGACGGAGCTTTACACGGTTTACGGTATGCAGCAATCTGTTCCGAGCCTTTATAACAGCTTCAGATACGGCGAAATTCCTATTGCGATAGGCGATATGGGATTATATTTGCAGCTTACCTACGCAGCTCCAGAGTTATCCGGGCTGTGGGACATTGCGCTTACTCCCGGGACTGATAAAAACGGTGAAACGGTGCGTTGGCAATCGGCTGACAGCACCGCCTGTATGATATTTAAAAGCACTAAGAAAAGCGATATGGCGTGGAAATTCCTTAAATGGTGGCTTTCCGATGATATTCAGTCGGAATATGCACAGCTGCTGACAGGTACTTACGGACCTGAATATTTCTGGTCTACCGCCAATTTAAAGGCGTTTGCGGAGCTGCCGCTCCCAGAAAACCACAAGAAAGTGATCCTTAAGCAGTGGGAATGGCAGAAAGAGGTTATGTATCATCCCGCCAATTATATGATAGAGCGCGATATAAGCAATATTTGGACGAACATAGTTGTAAACGGTATGGAATTTTCCGACGCGGTGGATAATGCGGTGGTATCGTCAGACCGCGAAATTCTGCGTAAGCTGCTGGAATTCGGCTACTGTGACGAACGCGGGACAAAGATAAAGGATTACACCACAAATTCCGATAAAATACTGTATGCGAATAAATAAAGAGGGCAATGCAAATGAAAAAGCTTTTAAATAAACATTCCGTTTTTATACTTACGTTCCCCTATGTAATCTTATTTATTCTGTTTATCGTTTTACCGGTTGCGGCATCTGTATTCCTTTCGTTCACACAGTTCAATACCATTGAATTTCCCAAGTGGATAGGGCTTAAAAACTATATGCAGCTGTTTACAAACGACCAGATATTCATGCAAAAGGTTTTGCCGAACACCATTGTATATTCGTTGTTTGTGGGCATAGGCGGTTATATTCTCGGCTTTTTTCTGGCATGGTCCTTAGCACAGGTAACAAAGCGGGTACGAACGATACTTACGGTAATTATTTATTCCCCGTCAATGACGGGCGGCGTATTGCTGACTACAGTATGGGGAGTAATATTCAACGGAGACAAAAGCGGGTATCTGAATTATGCTTTGACAAAGCTGAATATTATCGAGCAGCCGATAGCGTGGCTGCAATCCGACAAGTATTTATTGCCTATTATGATACTTGTGGCTTTGTGGAGCAGCATGGGCGTAGGCTTTCTTGCAATACTTTCCGGCATTTTAAACGTTAACACCGAGCTTTACGAGGCAGGGTATATAGACGGCATAAAAAACCGTTTTCAGGAGATTATTTACATAACCATACCGTCCTCAAAGCCGCAAATGCTTTTCGGAGCGATAATGGCGATAGTAAACACATTTTCTTCAAGCGGGGTAGGAACTGCTCTTTCGGGTTCAAACCCCACGCCTAACTATGCGGGTCAGCTTATAGCGACCCATATAGAGGACTACGGATTTTTGCGTTACGAAATGGGCTATGCGGCGGCGGTATCGATTATAATGATCTTGGGCATAAAGCTTATGTCAAACGGCGCGCAAAAGCTTTTCGGCAGCAGCGATGAATAAGAGGAAAGGACGGGAATACGGTGAAACGGACAAAAAGCAAACGCAACAGTATTAAGCGAAACGGCATAAACCCGCAAAAGTTTTCGGTAGGGCAGCTGAAATTTCACGCCTATCTTATACCGATAGCCGTAATAATGGGTCTGCCCATACTGTTTATTTTTATGAATGCATTTAAACCGATAGACGAGCTCTTCGCCTATCCGCCGAGGTTTTACGTTAAACAGCCTACCCTTCAGAATTTCAAAATGCTGTTTTCGCTTTCCTCGGATACATCTGTTCCCGCGTCGCGGTATCTGTTTAACAGTATTCTTTCAACCCTGCTTGTGGTTCTGGGAAATGTTATAATTGCGGTGAGCGTGGGATATGTCTTTTCAAAAAAACATTTCAGGCTGCGTAATTTCCTTTTCAACATCAATACCGTGGCGCTTATGTTTGTTTCCATAGCGGTTAATATTCCGAGGTATTTTATTATTGTATACACCGGTTTGCAGGATAATTTTCTTGCGCACGTTATACCGCTTTTGGTATCGCCCACGAGTATTTTTTTGGTCAAGCAGTTTATAGACCAGCTGCCCGACGCACTTATAGAGGCTGCGGTTATTGACGGAGCGGACGATTATTGCATTTTGCGCAAAATTATTGTGCCGCTGGTGTCTCCCGCCATTGCAACCGTAGTTATTATGAGCTTTCAAAGCGGATGGAATGCCACGGAGGCTTCCAATCTCTTCATAAATAACGAGGTGCTTAAAAATTTCACGTTTTATATGTCTAACCTTTCAAGCGCGGGCGGGGTTGCAGGGCAGGGGGTATCCGCTGCGGCGAGCCTTATAATGTTTTTACCGAATCTTATTTTATTCATTATTTGTCAGTCAAGGGTTATGAACACAATGTCTCATTCCGGAATCAAATAAAGGAGCTATGCGGAACATGGTGAAAAAAGCTGTCGCAATTATTATTACTTTACTTTCTTTATCTGTTTTCTGCTCCGCAGGCTTAACGGTGTTTGCCGCTGAAAACACAACCTATACATATACGCTTTCCGTAGACGACAACTGGATAAGAACACAGGACGCTTATCGTTCAGGCTCGGTGTATTTCAGAAATGAGGGGCTTTCAACCCCAAAGGACATATTTTACAAAAAAGGCTGTCTTTATGTTGCCGACAGCGGCAACGGCAGAGTTATAAAGCGTGATTTATCTCACGAGACACAGACGGTCATAGGCGAGGGAATCCTTGTAAATCCTACCGGTATATTTGTTTGTGACGACCTGTCGCTCTATGTTGCCGATCCCGATATTCCGGCTATAGTTCATTTTTCCGCAGAAGGCGCGGAGTTGGGACGCATTACCCGACCCGACAGCTATCTTTTCAACGAGCAAACGGTTTATCAGCCCAAAAATGTTATAGTGACCTCCCAGGGAAATATATTTGCCGTGGGGCAGGGCTCATACCAGGGACTTATGCAGTTTGACCGAAACGGAGTATTTCAGGGCTTTTTTGCGGCGAATAAGCGTGACCTTACATTTTTGGAGACTGTTCAGGAGCTGATACTTTCCGATGAACAAAAGGATCAGCAGCTGAGCCGTTTCCCGCGCTCCGTAGAAAACATCGATCTTGCCGATAAGGACACGGTTTTAAGCGTTACCCAGGCGGATAGTCAGAAATCCGATTCTTCAAAAATGCAGAATTATTTAAAGCTGCATAATATGAACGGCGTAAATATAATGTCCGCAGGTTCTTCTATGAGCGAGGAATGGAATTTTACCGACGTTGCTTACGGAATATACGATAATATTTATGCCCTTACGGCTACCGGGCTTATATATGAATATGACAAAGCCGGAAATCTGCTTTTCTCATTCGGCGGGCGCGCGGTATCATCGGACAGAATGGGACTTTTCACCTCCGCCGCAGCGATAACGGTGGATGAAAACGGTATTATTTACGTTCTCGATTCCGAACGCGGACGGGTTCAGACCTTTTTCCCTACGGAATTTGCTACTGTGACCCACCGCGCCATATATGAGCTTTCCGAGGGAAATTACGAAAGCAGCGGGGAAATATGGGCTTCGGTTCTAAGGCTTAACGGAAACTCGGATATTGCGCATTTGGGCTACGGAAAGGCATTGCTTTATCAGGGAGAATATTCCGAGGCAATGGAACATTTTAAAATTTGCAAAAATAAAAAATATTACTCGCAGGCATTTTGGGAGATACGCAACGAATGGATGAATAAATATATGTCGTATATTTTAGTCGGTATTGCCGCCGCGGCAATAATTACAAGTCTGCTTGGTTTGCTGCGGAAAAGGGGTATACTTGCAAAAGCCGAAAGCAGGCGCAGCCGCCCGGTAATTCTTAAAATGATGACCCACCCGATAGACACCTTTTACTATCTGCGCTCGGGCAAATACGGCAGCGTATATTCGGCCACGGGAGTTTATCTGCTTACATTTTTTGTGTTCGTTTGCGATATGTATCTGCCGAGTTACCTTTTTCGCCGAACGGATATAAGCGCAATCCCGATTTTCTCGATTCCGCTTATATTCTTTGTGCCGTTGGCGTTACTGCTTTTCGGGAATAAAATGATCTCCTCAATATGCGAGGGCGAGGGCAGCTTTAAGAACATTTATATTACCACCGCTTATGCATTTGCACCGTATATTCTGCTTACGCCGTTCGGCATAGCGGCTTCATATATTCTTTCGCTCAACGAGCAGTTTATAATTACGCTTATCGGCTTTACGGCAATCGTATGGACCGGCGTGCTCCTGTTTACGGAAATTATGCAGACGCATAATTATACGTTCTCAGAAACGGTTAAAAACGTGATCTTAATTTTATTTTTTATGATAATGGCGGTTATTACCCTTACCATTCTTTACCTCATCTGGACGCAGGTGTTCGGATATTTGTATGACCTTTTCGGGGAGCTTGAATATAATTTATTCCGAAAATAAATAAAGGAAAAGGATATTATGAAGCATTCTTTAATAAAAAAAATCATTTCCGTTTTTTCTGCGGTTTCTGTTATTTCGGGTATGCTTTTCGGCACATTTTCGGTAAATGCCGCCGCAACGGACGATTGGTATGACGCGTCCGACCTGCGGGCGGTTCAGGTAAACAGCAACGATGTGATTCTGCTTACCTATGTGAGGAACTCGTTTGAAAGGCTGAAAATTTCGTTTCCGGTTTCCGGCGGGTTCAGATTTTATGCACAAAATTATGAGGGATATTTTTCTCCCGATTCTCTTCAAAAGATCAAAAGCGAGGCCGCACAAAGCGGCCCGAGGTTTTACGGTGCGGATAATAGGGACATAAGCATTGTAATAAACCGCAATACAATGCCATGGAGAATGGAAATATATAATTCCGACGGACTTGTATATGAAATTACCGGCTCGCAGATACGGTTTAAAAAATCGGGAAATGCCTTTAAGGAAGTGGAACTGCGGGGAAGTATAAAAAACGATGAACTGATGTACGGCATGGGCGAGCTGTTTGACGGGCTTTACCTTAACGGTACGGTTCACACACTTTGGAACAGCGATTGCTGGAGTGATGAGGAAAGCACATACAAGAGCATACCGATTCTTCACAGCACCGAGGGCTATATGCTTTATTTTAACTCATCATATAAAGCTGTGGCGGATATAGGCGCTGCAAAGGCGGATAAATACGACCTGCATTTTTACGGTCCCGTTTTTGATATGTATTTTTGGGCAGGCACGCCCACCGAAAATATTTCGGCTTATTCGGCGCTTACAGGCACTCCGGCTTTACAGCCGAAGTGGGCGTTCCGTTATTGGGGCGGCGCGGCGTCTTCGCTTTGGGAATCGGGCGGGAAGGATAACGCCTGTAATATTTTAAAAGAAAAGCTTGCGGGCTATAAGGCCCTCGGAATAAATAATCTTGCGGCTATGTACGGCGAAAATACGCTTGATAATATTCCCGCGGCTTACAGTCTTCTGAACGCGAACAATATTAAAATGCTCGGTTGGTGCAATCCATTTTTAACGCTTGACGATTATTCCGAAATTGCTCCCGAATTAAGCCGTGATATTACCTCGTATTCGCTGCCCAGACTTAAAAATGCAAGCGGTACCGATTATCACACCTCGGATGTAATTGACTTTACACATAAAAACGCAACAAAAATAATTTCTGAGGTATGGCGGGATAAGATAGCCGACGGATTACGTGGTTTAATGGTGGATTACTGTGAGTATGTACCTACCGACAGCACTGCCGCCAACGGTATGAGCGGGGAAGAGCTGCATAATTTTTATCCTTACTTCTATACCAAGCAATTATATGAACTTTTTAATAAAACCTGCGGCGAGGATTTTACCCTCTTTGCAAGAAGTGCCTCACCCGGCAGTCAAAAATGGGCGGCAAATTTCGGCGGCGATCAGCAAGGGAATTTTTCGGGTCTTCGCAAAGCAGTAAACGCACTGCTTACCTTCAGCAGCTGCGGCTTTTCAACATGGGGAACCGATATAGGCGGTCTGGCTACGGGAAAGGATCCCGAGCTTTATATGCGGTGGATGCAGTTTGGTGCTGTGAATCCGCTTATGCGGCTGCACGGCACGGGGGACGGTGATCCGTGGTATTACGGCAAAACGGCTGAGGAGTCGTTTAAAAGCTATTATTGGCTGCGAGAAAATTTTTTGAAAAAAATATACAGCAGTTCGGTTTACGCAAATAAAAGCGGAATACCTATGTGTCAGTCCATGCCGGTAGCATTTCCGGGGCAAAAGGCGCTTTTCAGTGCTGCGGAACAATACCTCTTCTGTGAGGATATACTGGTATGTCCCGTTACCGAAAAGGGCGCGTATTATGCCGATGTGTATTTTCCTAACGGCAATTGGGTGGATTTGTGGACGGGCGAGGTTATAAGCGGCGGTAAACGAGCAGAGGTTGACGCGCCTTTAAACCGCTCTCCGCTGTATATACGCTCGGGCAGCGCATTCCCCGTAAGCGTTTCATCGGAAACGCTTACTCTTGCAACCCCGTTCAGTGATAAAACTGCGGCGGAAGCTCTTCTTGTGACAGCGCCGAACGGAACGCGCAGCAGTGATTTCTACACGGATAAAAATACAAAAACCACCTACACCGTTTCGGCTGTAAGCGATAACAGCTTTGAAATTTATTCTACAGACGTATCGGGCGGCTGCAGGGTAATAATGCTTTACGGCGTCAACGCGTCGGGCATTTCGGTTGACGGAGCAGCATTGACCGAAAGCGATACGCTTTCATTGTCTGTGGCAAAACCGTCATATTATATTGATGGCTCTCTCCGAACCGTTGTTCTGTTAAATGACGGGGAATGGAGCAAAATTACGGTTACGGCGGACGGTGCTAAAAACCGCGA
>OHHZ01000283.1_pt1 | contig 26829 bp, 25 predicted proteins | sample 1568081 | NCBI WGS metagenome assembly OHHZ01 (sample SAMEA3879597, study PRJEB24766) | human gut metagenome | biome: human-associated habitat; feature: feces | place: USA | collected 1985/1987
TGTAAATATAATTATTCAAATTTTTAGCGGTGTCCAGAAAACTGGGTACATATCATTCTACCATATAATTCCAACGGCTTTTGTTCTTTTTGTGTAATATTGTCTTTCACAACAGTAGAGCCACCATTTAACGAATATACTTCATTAGCTTTGCCATTTATTTCTATTATGCCATTATCAATAGCAAAAGTGTTACCACTAACTCCTCTAACAATTTGTATCTTTCCATCTTTAGAAATTGTTGGCCCCAAATATGTATTATCACCTAATAACACTAAATCTACTTCGCCTTTTTTTGTAATACCTGCATGTAATCCATCAGCAGATAATTCTTCTCCTATATCATTACTCCATATCGTGTAATCACGATTTTTATAATTTGCATCCTTTTTACCTGTATCTACACTATACAAATAAACATCTGATTCCTTAGTAAATATGTTACTTTTATCTTGAGATTTTAGTCTACTCGTAATAATTTTGCCTATACCTTGAATAGCTTTACCAGCATCGACCATACCATAACCATACGCTTCTTTGCCAGTCAGATAATAAATTTTTCCAATTTCATTTTCACTAAATAGCCTGATAAAGTCCTCTGCATTTTTTATTCCATATTTATCGCATATTGTTTTAAAGAAAGTCTCATTTTTTATAGTAGCATTATAGTATTTTCCCAAAGCTTTTTTGTTGTTCTCATCAGATTGCTTCTCTAATTCATCAATATATACTAAATTAATAGCAACTAAATTATTATTTTCATCTGTATTTAACTGTACTGTATAATTATCTTCCAAAAATTTATCATTACATGTTGACAATAATGTCTCTACAATCTGTTTTCCGCTTAAATAAGGAAATGCCTCTTTTATTAAAGCTAATGTTCCACTAACATACGGAGCCGCCATAGATGTTCCATCTTTTTTTATATAATTATTAAACGGATATTTTAAAGCTGCATCTAATGAATTTATACCTGTACCTGGAGCAACAACTGTCCACTCTTCAGCATTTTTTGCTAAACAAGTCATACTTGCAAGATTACTTGTCCGAGAATTCATAGCCATAACATTTAAAACATTATCTTTCATTTCAGGGAAAATTCCCAACCCAGATGTATACGCATGGCTAAAAATACTTCCTTTATTACCACTGGTATAAACATTTATTTGATCATATTTACGCGTTATCTCTGCCAAATTTTTATAATAGGCACTTTCATTAAATTCTTTCTCGAAGTTCTCTTTTTTATCATCTTTTGACAAATCAAAGTGATCAGTACTGCTACCCCAACTATTATTGATAATTTTTATGTTTTTTATATTTTGTGTGTTTGATACATATGCATTAAAAAAACCTTTTTTCTCTCCAAACAATGAAGATTCTGCACCTAAACTTATAAGATTGGCATGGTAAGCTATTCCATGCATACCCTTCTCATCTTTATTAGCTGCAATTATTCCAGCAACATGAGTACCATGATCTCTGTCGTTAAATATTGAGAATAAGTCATCACTACCATAACCATATTTTTGTATCTTCTTGTCTCCAGATAGTTCGCTATGCTTGCTATATACAGGAGTATCTACCATACCAACAGTAATACCTTTTCCACTATACCCCAAAGCATAAGCCTTATCCGCACCAATAGCTTCTAATCCTGTACTGTTCTTAAACTCCTGAGTTTTAAATCCCTCAGCAGTTTTCATCAAAGCATCTTTATTAGCAAAATTCTTAAACGTGTCATCATTCCCACTAGCATGCACGCTTCCCATCGCAGACATAGCTAACGCCAAACCAACTGCCAAAGCAAGCTTACTCCTTCTACCTGTCTTGATTAAGTTAAAATGTCTTCTTTTCATCATGAAATCCTCCTTAATTCACAGCTTTTTATAAACGGAGAAATGTTAGAGAGTTTATAACCTGCCTACTACAATAGCTATTCATAGTAAACAGCACCCTATACCTAACATTATATGATTTTTAAAATCCTGCGTCAATAATTTTACGATGTATAATGCTCTGATTTTTATATGCTTATAGCATATAATATCTTATGGAGGCGAAATATATGTATGAAGAATTTTTTGCTAACCGTTTAGCAGAACTAAGACACCAAAAAAAGATATCAGCTAGAGAAATGAGCCTAGCAATCGGACAAAACGAAAGCTATATAAATCGCATAGAAAACAAGTTAAACTATCCATCTATGCAAGGTTTTTTCTACATCTGTGAATACCTAAACATAACGCCTCAACAATTTTTTGATACACAAAATCCCGCACCTGAGAAAATAACCGAAGCCCTCGCGCTATTAAAGAACTTACCCAATGAACAAATTAATATCATCGTGGCTCTCTTAGAAACAATGCAAAGCAAAAAAGACTGATTAGCTAGATTTACTTTCTAACCTAACTAATCAGTCTTTTAATTTTGCCTATTTACCGCACAAACACATCTCTCACCACATTGATATCAATGCCCTTGGTCTGCAAAAAGCCGAAGAAATATGCCTGCTCTAAGCGTTTTTTGAAGCCTTCAAGCCCGTTACCGTCATCAGCAACGGTTACGCGGTACATTTCGAAAGGTGCTTTTTGATACGTAGCCGCCGTATTGACACCTACGTGACCTGTCAGCGCCCTGTAAAAACCATATTTTTTCGCTGCAGCAATAACCCTGTCGTTATAGCTGCCGTTAGGATAAGCCAGAGTACGCACGATATAACCGTCAAATTTTTTCTTCAGCCAATAACGTGACGTATCCGTTTCCCATACCAGATATTTTTCATCAATAGCAGCCAACGGATTATGGCTGTAGGTATGGGAACCAAGCTCCATACCGGCAGCAATGAGCTCCTTGATTTCCTGCTCATTCATATGCAGCTCATCGCCAATGTCCCTATTGATGACAAAGAAAGAACCTTTGGCATCATATTTCTGCAATAACGGCAGCACTACACTGTGATTATTTTTATAACCATCATCAAAGCTCAAGGCAACATACTTATCTACACTTTTTCCCTGCTGCAGACGCTCTGCAAGCTCTGCTACCGTCACAATCGTGTAGCCCTGCTCCTTCAGGTACTTCAAATGCGCTTCAAACAGCTCCGGCTTCATGATCAGCGTTTTTGGCCAGTCTGCGCCTTCTTCCAGACCGACAGCGTGATACATCAGTACCGGTGCACCGGTTTTCCTAAAGGCCGCATATTCCTGCTGCCAACGCTCGCCGTTAAGCTTCCATGCAACACCTGCAGCCGCCAAAAGTACGACAACCAGCGCCAGGAATACTAAGCATACTTTCTTAATCATTTATCTGCTTTCTCCAATTCCATACCTAAACCTACTGCAATATCCTGCAGCTTTTTCAAACGATGATTTATGCCGGATTTACCCAGGCCACCGGAGTATTCCACCAAATCATTTAACGATACATCCGGATACTGCAGTCGCAGACGCGCCGTATCCTGCAATCCCTGAGGCAGCTCGCTCAGCCCCATATGCTCATCAATATAATGAATGCAGCTTACCTGACGCACGGCAGCCTTAACCACCTTGTTCAGGTTCGCAGTTTCGCAATTAACTGCTCTGTTAACATTATTGCGCATTTCCTTGACAATGCGGACATTTTCCAGCTCCATCATCGCATTATGCGCACCGATAACACTCAGGAAATTGATAATGCTTTCGCCATCCTTCAGATAAACAATATACTCGTTTTTTCTGTCGGTCAGCTTGGCCTTCAAGGAAAAGCTCTGCATAACCTTAATAATCGTATGAGCAAAATCCTCGTTGCCGGTAACCATCTCCAGATGGTAATCGCTGGCCGGACGGCTGATACTGCCGCCACCCAAAAAGGCGCCACGCAAAAAGGTGCGCTTGCCCTCGTGATGCGAAAGCAGCGGATTTTTCAAATCGCCCTCTACACTCAGCAGCTGCAGCTCGTTCAACGCCTTGCTTACCTGCGGCGCCGGCACTACATGCACCTGATAACGGTTATTCTTCTTCAAACGGCGTGAACGGGTAATAACAACCTCCGTCTGCACCTGATAATTGCTCTTCAACAGCTGCAGTACACGTCTGGCCAAAGCAGCATTTTCAGTAGTAAAGTGAATGCCTATATTCATACCGCGGATAACAATCGCACCGCTCATACGCAAAAGACCGAGCAGCTCTGCTTTGTCACCGGTCGCATCATTAGTTTCTATACGAGATAATTCATTTTTTACATCATTGGAAAAAGACAAGCAGACTCCTCCCTTCTCAGCCTGTAGGCTGCAGCGTCTGGTTTCATTTTTGTTTATACAGCTTCTTCAGGCCCGCACGCATAAAGAAATAATCGAAAAACTGCATACCGCGCCCAAAAAGACGCAGACGATAAATCAAAGCAATAAGCACACGCGCTAATTTACGCGGATCATGACGCACCAAATCATCCTTGCTTATCAAGCGCGCCGGCACAACCGTAATTCCCAGACTGCGGATTTTATCAATATCCGGCGTAATAGGACGCGAGCCTTCAGCATCATACTGACGCAGCTGCTCCGAAGTAACATCCTGGGAATTGACAATAGCGTAATCCAAGAACTGTGTACCGACATGATCAACCAACGCCTGCACATGGTCATAAGCACCGTAGCCGTCGGTTTCTCCGGGCTGTGTCATAACATTGCAGATGTAAATTTTAACTGCCTTCGAGCGTACAACAGCATCACGGATTCCCTCAACCAACAGGTTGGGAATAACACTGGTATACAGGCTGCCCGGTCCGAAAATAAGCACATCGGCGTTTAAAATTGCATCGATAGCTCCGTTTGCCGCCTGTGCATCCGCCGGCAGCATCATCATCTTCTTAATATGCTTGCGCACCTTGGGAATCTCTGATTCGCCTGTCACAACACTGCCGTCAGTCATCCGTGCCTGCAGGCGGATATCCTCCAGTGTAGACGGAATAACCCTGCCGCGTACCTTCAGAATCTGGCTCGTAGCATTGAGTCCAGCCTCCATGCCGCCCTCGGCCTGTGCCATCGCCGCAATGAACAAATTGCCGAAGCAATGGCCTGCAAGCGGGGAATCGCCCTGAAAGCGATACTGCATCAAACGTTCCATCAGCGGCTCACGGTCAGCAAGAGCTGTCAGGCAGTTACGCAAATCACCGGGAGGAATAATACCCAGCTCCTTGCGCAGACGTCCGGAAGAACCGCCGTCATCAGCAGTTGTTACTACGGCCGTACAGTTATTAGTAATATACTTCATGCCGCGCAGCAGCGTCGACAAACCGGTACCGCCACCGACAACGGTAATTGCCGGGCCACGCGTCAGCTTGCGCTGCATGAAGATTGTCTCCATCAATGAACCGTTTTTGTCGGGCACTACAACAGATACTACCGAACTGATTAAGCGGCGTGTTCCGTACACCATAATAGCAAAGCCCACGATAAGAAAGCCCACGCCCATCGTCATAATCAGGCCATTTGAATAGCGTCCTGTTGTCAGATAGGTCATCTGGAAGAGCAGTTCTTCTGCCTTGCCCATCAGCTGATAATTAAAAAACAAAGCCAGTCCCAAAGCACATAAAAGTACACCTACCGCAAAAAGCAGCAGCCAGCGCTTCAAATTAATGCCGGGACAAAGCCAACTAATCCAACCCATTAGGCCCCTCCCTTACTTTCTGTGAGGAATATCACGATGCGTCACATCAACGCTGTAACCCTTTTCACGCAGATATTCGTACAATTTATTGGCAATAAAAACGCTGCGGTGCTGTCCGCCTGTGCAGCCTACGCTGATAACAAGCTGTGCCTTGCCTTCGTTAATATATTGCGGTACAAGAAAATCAAGCAGCTGCTCCTCCAGCTTAAGATACTGGAAGGTCTGCGGATAGCGGCAGATAAAATCCGCTACAGGGCGGTCGTTGCCAGTCATATTGCGCAGCTCCTCCACATAAAACGGATTCGGCAAAAAACGCACATCAAGCACCAAGTCACTGTCCAGCGGCAGACCATGCTTGAAGCCGAACGAACGCACAACAATGCCCATACGCTCTTTAGAAGAGCCCTCGCCAAACATTTCCGTTACCTTAGCCTTCAGCTGTGCCGTTGTCAGCGTCGAGGTATCAATAATATGCGTAGCCTTTTCGCGCAGCGGATCAAGCAATTCACGCTCACAGGTAATATTTTTCAGCAAGGTATTGCGTTCACCCAATGGATGACGACGACGCGTTTCCTTGTAACGGCGCACCAGTGTCGCATCGGAAGCATCCAAAAACAGCAGCTCATATTTTTGGCCGCTGGCCTCCATCTCATCCAAAACCTGCAGCAGCTTATCAAAAAAGCGTCCGCCACGGATATCAACAACAAGAGCTACCTTTTCCTCCGAGGTCTGACGGCAAAGCTCCGCAAACTTAGGAATCAAGGTCGCCGGCAAATTGTCAATGCAAAAGAAATTTAAATCCTCCAGGGTACGCACAACCTGCGTTTTGCCTGCACCGGACATACCGGTAATAATAAGAAAGTGTGACTGCATTTTGCTTCACCTCTTGAAAGTCATTAGTAAATTATATTATATCATAAAATTTGCCGTAGAGGACAGTGCGTCAGCAAATAAATACTTGAAGGGATTGGTGATGCGGAAGACGGTGCGTTATCAAATAAATGCGTGCGTCAGAACGTGCCGGATTCAAAGAAGCAATCCCGACGGCGTATTTTTCATACGTCGAGGGATTGATGATGCGGAAGATGGTGCGTTCTGACGCACATATAAAAAATAAGCAGACTGCTCGCAATAACAGTCTGCTTATCTTTTTGAGATTTTAAGGTGTAAGATTGTATTAAAAATTCATGGAAAACCAATTAATCAAGATTCGGCATGCTGCGCGGACGATCAAGATCCTTGAGCATCTGCATATCGCGTTCAGTACCACGGCCGGCAGTAGTCAGATAACCGCCGATCATAATGCCGCTTGCACCGCCATTGAGTGCCAGTGCCTGCAGGTCACGCAGGTTTACTTCGCGACCGCCTGCGGTACGGATTTGTGCCTTCGGCAGAACAAAACGGAAAACAGCGAACGCACGCAGGATTTCCAGCGGCGGCAGCGGTTTGTTGTTTTCAAACGGAGTGCCCGGAATCGGAGTCAGCATATTCAGAGGTACGCTGTCAATACCAAGCTCCTTCAGAGTGAAGGCCCATTCAACACGCTGCTCGCGTGTTTCGCCAAGGCCTAAAATACCACCGCTGCAAACGCGCAGGCCGGCAGCCTGTGCATTTTTGATGGTAACAAATTTATCAGCATAGGTATGAGTGCTGCAGATATTCGGGAAATTGCTGCCTGCGGTTTCCAGATTGGAATGATAGCGGGTTACACCTGCTTTGCGCAGCTCTTTTGCCTGCTCTACAGTCAAAATGCCCAAAGAAGCGCAAACTTCAATGTGCAGTTCTTCTTTAATACGTTTCAGGGTACGGCAGATATTTTCAAAGTCATCGGCCTTGCTCTGTCCGCGACCGCTGGTAACGATGGAGAAGCGTACAGCGCCTGCTTCCTTAGCTTTTTTAGCTGCATTGAAGATTTCCTCTTCGCTCAGCAGACCGTATTCCTTAACACCGGTATGATAATGTGCGGATTGTGCGCAGAACTTGCAGTTCTCGCTGCATTTACCGCTGCGGCCGTTGATGATTGCACAGCAGTCAACAGCATCGCCGGCATATTTTTGGCGAATCTTGTCAGCCATGGCCAAAAGCAGCATGGTGTCATCGTCGCTCACGTTAATCAAAAATTCAGCTTCTTCTTTAGTAATATCCTGACCGTTCAAAACCTTCTCGGCCAGTGCAATAATCTTTTGCATTGTAATTCACATCCCTAACCTTAGTAGTTAACTGACGTTATTCGTTGGTTAACTGTATCTATTATATAGCAGAATTCCGCTTGCGTCAACCGTTAATTTGCAGAAGTTAACTTCAATATAACAAAAAGCACGCCATGCCGCGAGCCAAAGCTCACAGCGCAGCGCGCTACTAAAGCAAATATCAGCGGATACCGGCAATCCCCAAAATCAAGCCCAAAACACCGCTCATGCACAGTGTACGGATAACGCTTACCTTATGACGGATACACCACAGGGAAATCGGCAGCACGATACAGCCAAGCAAATCCACCTTGGTAAAATCCTTCGGCAGTGTTTCAGTATTCCACAGCGCCAGCATTACAAAGCTCAATCCGGCAGAGCAGATGAGTGCCACAACCGCAGGACGCAGGCCGTTCAGAATACCGCGAATCGGACCGATATCGCCATATTTAAAGAATAATTTTGCGAGTGCCAGTACAATGAACACCGACGGAAAAACAAAACCCACAGTCGCAGCAATAGCACCGGGCAAGCCTGCAACCTTTGTACCGACGAACGTCGCTGCATTGATACCGATAGGACCCGGTGTCATCTGCGAAATAGTAAAAATATCAATAAACTGCGGCATAGTCATCCAAGCATGATTTTCAATAACCTCCGCCTGAATCAACGGCATCGAAGCATAACCGCCGCCGACGCAAAAGGCACCAACCTTGACAAAGCTCCAGAAAAGCTCCCAATAAATATACATCTCGCTACCTCCTTACGCGTACTTTTTGTCACGCAGCAGGAAGAAGCCGATAACAGCATCCACAATTACTGCATACATCAGATTTACATTAAAGAAATAATTGGCAATGAAGGTACCGACAATAATCAAAAGCGGCAGTGCCAATTTTTTCTTCAGCTCTTTTTTGAGCAGGTCAATCGCTACATTGATGATAATAGCCGTCGCGCCGCACTGCATGCCCTTCAAAACCAGCTGAATATATTGGTTATGTGCAAAGGCATCATAAGCGTAGGAAATAGCGCTCAAGGTAATCAGCGGCGGCAGAATAGTTGCCAGCAAAGCAGTAAGCGTACCGCGGATACCGCCAAGCTTGTAGCCCATGCTGATTGCCGCATTGGCTGCCACAACACCCGGCGCAGACTGCGCAATCGCCACAAGGTTCAGTGCTTCCTTATCATCCATCCATTTATACTCATCAACAAATTTGGCCTTCAACAGCGGAATGATTACAAAACCACCGCCGATAGTAAAGGCACTAATTATAAAGGTTGATTTGAACAGCTTCCAGTAAAAATCTTTTTCGGCTGCAGCTTCACCCATTATCAACAGCTCCTTCTGTCTATAGAATGAAATTATTATAGCATATTTGCCAGCAAAAAAACATAATTAGACTACACTAATACCTAGAAAATTTTTCACATCAGCTTTTTTGTAACAAAAAAGCACACCCTGCTACCAAATCAGTAACAGGGTGTGCTATCTATAGCCTACTCAAGCTATATTATACAGTTTTGACATCCGGTCTGCAGCTTACATCATACCGGGCATGCCGCCGCCCATCGGAGGCATTGCCGGCATAGCAGCGCCTTCCTTAGCAGGTTTGTCAGCTACGATGGATTCAGTGGTCAGAACCATAGAAGCGATGCTTGCAGCATTCTGCAGTGCGCTTCTGGTAACCTTAGTCGGGTCAACGATACCTGCTTCAATCATGTCAACATACTCTTCGGTCAGAGCGTTGAAGCCATAGCCTTTGCGGCTGCGTTTAATGGTATCAACGATAACAGCGCCTTCCAGGCCAGCGTTGTAAGCGATTTGACGAACAGGCTCTTCAATAGCGCGTTTAACGATTTCTACGCCGGTCTTCTCATCGCCGGTAGCTTTGATTTTTGCCAGAGCAGGCTGTACTTGCAGCAGAGCAGTACCGCCGCCGGCAACAATACCTTCGGCAACAGCAGCGCGGGTAGCGTTCAGAGCATCTTCAATGCGCAGTTTTTTATCTTTCAGCTCAACTTCGGTAGCAGCGCCGACTTTGATAACAGCTACGCCACCGGCCAGTTTAGCCAGACGTTCTTGCAGTTTTTCTTTATCGAAATCAGAAGTGGTTTCCGGAATTTGTGCACGGATTTGAGCAACACGTGCAGCAATAGCATCTTTATCACCCAGGCCATCAACGATAGTAGTCAATTCTTTGGTTACACGAACCTGACCTGCGCGGCCAAGGTCTGCCATGCTTGCGCTGTCCAGTTTACGGCCAACTTCTTCACTGATAACGGTTGCACCGGTCAGAGTAGCGATATCCTGCAGCATTGCTTTACGACGGTCGCCGAAGCCAGGAGCCTTAACAGCAACAGCCTTGAAGGTGCCACGCAGTTTGTTAACAACCAGAGTTGCCAGTGCTTCGCCTTCAACATCTTCAGCGATGATTAAGAGTTCGCCGCCGTTTTGAACAACTTTTTCCAGAACCGGCATAATGTCGGCAATCATGGTGATTTTTCTATCAGTAATGAATACGTACGGATTGCTCAGTACAGCTTCCATTTTATCAGCATCGGTTGCCATATACGGGGAAATGTAGCCACGGTCGAACTGCATGCCTTCAACAGTTTCCAGATGAGTTTCCATGGTCTTGGATTCTTCAACAGTGATAACGCCGTCGTCGCCAACTTTTTCCATAGCGTCGGCAATCAGGTTACCGATTTCATCATCAGCTGCGGAGATGGAAGCAACTTGTGCTTTTGCAGCCTTGGTTTCAACTTTTTGGGAAACATTTTTCAGTACGTCAACTGCTTTTTTGATACCTTTTTTCAGAACCATCGGATTAGCGCCGGCAGCAACGTTGCGCATGCCTTCGTTAATCATAGCCTGTGCCAGAACGGTAGCAGTGGTGGTGCCGTCACCGGCAACATCGTTGGTTTTGATGGATACTTCTTTAACCAGCTGTGCGCCCATGTTTTCAAACGGATCTTCCAGTTCGATGTCGCGGGCAATGGTTACACCGTCATTGGTGATGGTCGGTGCGCCGAATTTCTTTTCCAGAACAACGTTACGGCCTTTAGGACCGAGGGTTACTTTTACAGCGTCAGCCAGAGCATTTACGCCACGCTCCAGGCTACGACGAGCTTCTTCATTAAACAGAATTTGTTTAGCCATTTTATATCGCTCCTTAAATTACATTTTATTACACTAATTATTGATTATTATCGTCAAAACATTTTGGCTAAGCAGAAAGTGCCAGATGCTAGGAAGTGGTACCGACGGCGTATTTCTGATACGTCTAGGTGCCACTGACAACGTAGATGGTGCTTTATGCGACGCCAAAAAATTTATTTCTCAATTGTAGCTAAAATATCGCGTTCGCTGAGAATCAGGTAATCCTTACCTTGATGTTTAACAGGAGTACCGCTGTATTTTGCGAAGATAACTTCATCGCCAACTTTTACTTCAGGTTTAATCAGAGTGCCGTTGTCGCTGTATTTGCCTCTGCCTACAGCCAGAACCTTGCCCTGTTGCGGTTTTTCTTTTACTGCAGTATCCGGCAGGAAAATGCCGCTGGCAGTTTTTTCTTCTACTTCTACAACCTCTACAATTACGTGATCAGCTAATGGTTTTAACATTTTTATAACCCCTTTCGAGTATTCTTACTTACGTGAGAGTAATTTGCTTCTTGGTTATTAGCACTCATTTACTCTGAGTGCTAACCACAATTCTTATTATATCCATATTAGGAAAAATTGCAAGTACTTTTTCACTGTTTTTTACAAATTTGTCGCATTTTCTGCTTCATGCCCTCAAAATTCCGCTTCAGCGCCTTGTTTTTTTGCTTCGCAGGCCCATTTTTTTGCTTGGGCACAAAAAAAGAGCAGTTCATACTGCCCTTTCAGCTCATTGTTGTCTTTTTGCCGCTGCTGCAATAATGCTTTCCGCCAGCTCCTTCAGGCTTATGCGTTTAGCCATACTGAATTGCTGCATCTTACGGTATGCTTCCTGCTCCGTCATACCGTGCGCTGCCATAAGAATGCCCTTGGCACGATCCAGCAGCTTACGGTTCTCCAGGCTTTCCTTCAGCTTATCAAGCTCCAGATTAAGCTTATGCATTTCCTGAAAGCGTTTGGCCGCAATCTCCATCGCCGGGAAGAGCTGTTCCTCACGTACAGGCTTAACCAGATAAGCAATAACGCCTGCATCCGATGCCTGCTCAACAATATCCTGCTGACTGTAAGCTGTCAGCAGCAATACCGGCGCAATATTATCGGCAGCAATAATTTTTGCTGCGGTAATACCGTCCATAATCGGCATTTTAACATCCATGATAATAAAATCAGGCTTCAATTCCGCAGCAAGCTTTACTGCCTCCTGTCCGTTGGCTGCCTCGCCTACTATGTCATGACCGGCATCTGCCAGCATTTCGCGTAAATCAAGACGCAAAATAGCTTCGTCATCTGCCAATAATATTCTCAGTTTATTTAACATCTTCCAATCCCCCCTTTGGAATTGTTACTAAAGCAAGTGTACCGCCATCATCACGATTCGCCAAGCTAAAGCTTCCCTGCAGGTCTGCTTCCGCCATAGTCTTGATAATTTTCAATCCTAAGCTTTGACGGCTGCTGTTTAAAGAAAATCCTTCTGGAAGACCTACACCGTCATCGGCAATCGATAAAACATAACGCTTGCTTTCTTCCGCAAAGCGCACCTTAAGGCTGCCACTCATGCGTCCTTCGTAAGCATGTTCTATAGTATTCTGCAATAATTCGTTGAGAATCAAAGCGATGCTTGTTGCCTTATCAGACGGCAGCTGTACAGGATCTGCTTTGAAATCGGCATGCAGGATAAATTCCGGATGCAGCATACTGCTGATAATTGCCTGATAAATTCCCTTGGCCACCTTACCGACATCTATCAGACCGGTATCCTGCTGCGAAAGATACTCATGCACAATAGCAATGCTGTTGACTCTGTTGACGCAGTCACGCAAAACTATTTTGGTTTCTTCACACTGCGCGCGACGCTCCTGCAGGCGCAACAGACTGGCAATAGTCTGCAGATTGTTTTTTACACGGTGATGAATCTCTTTAATTACGACAGATTTTATCAGCAGCTCCTCGTCCTTTTTGCGCAGCTCGGTAATGTCTTGCAAAATGACAATAGCACAACCGGCCTTCGGCCTGGGAATTACTGGCAGAATACGTATGGAAAGCAAAATGCCATGCATCGTAAATTCCTTGCTTTCCGCCGTGCCTGTTTCCATAACCATCCCGACCAACGGCCAGTTGATAGCAACATCATTAGTACGGCAGCCGACAAGATGAGAAATATCCATAACATCAAACATATGACGCGCACGGTTGTTGGCAGCAACAATCACTCTGTTGGCATCTACTACCATAATGCCGTCAGAAGGCAGCAGTCGCTGATAGTTGCTGTTATTGCTTACATCCTGACGCAGATTACACAAAAGCTCCAGCGACTGAGCAATAATAATATCATCGGGAGCAGCGCTTTCAAAGCTGACAGCACCGTAGCAATGTCCGCGGCTGTCACGCAATGGAAAAACCTTCAGACTGTTGAACATGCCCAAAGCCCATTCACGCTTACCGTTAACCGGCACGTTTTTCTGCAGCACACGCGCAACGAGCGGCTCTTCAACCGCACGTACACGTCGGCCAGTCATATCCGGGCGCACATTTCCGACCTGTGTCATCGGCTGCTCCTGCTTATAAACATTAAAAAACTTTTTATTCTCTCCCGGCAGATAAATCGTCACAGCAGCATGTGCTATATCTGCCGCCAGACCGAGTACCTGTGGCATAGCTTGTAAACTGTTTCTCTGTTCTGCTGTTAAATTACTCAGCATGTTTCCCCTCTTCTTCCTGCTGTTGTCCTTTCCACAGCCTTATCTTATTAATCCACTGTTTTATCCACTATATCCACAAGCTTTTCCACAGCGATAATGCGCTTATATGTGGATATTGCCCGTTTATCCACAATATCCACAGGCTTATGCACCTTAAAAGACAATTGTCTAGCCTAATTTCAAAGATGGATTAGCGTTTAAATCCAATGGACTGAAGCTGCCGGCCTGATACATAAAATAACCGCGGCAGGCAATCATAACAGCATTATCGGTACACAAAATCGGTGTCGGATGCACCAGCTGGGCACCAATCTCCTCCATAGCCTTTGCCAGTGTGTTTTGTAAAGTTTTATTGGCAGAAACACCGCCTGCCAGCACAATTTTGTTGTAGCCTGTATACTGCATAGCATGCACTGCTTCCTTAACCAATGCATCTACAACCGCACGCTGGAAGGAGGCCGCCACATCGCTGCGGTTCACCTCACGGCCTGCCTGCTGCTGGTTATGCAGATAATTGATTACGGCAGATTTTAAACCGCTGAAGCTGAATTCATAAGGCTTATCCAGACGTGCTACCGGAAAATCAATAGCATGGTCATTGCCGCCCAATGCCAGACGCTCTATTTCCGGACCGCCGGGATAAGGCAATCCCATAACGCGGGCAATCTTATCGAAGGCTTCGCCTGCCGCATCATCACGTGTCTGTCCCAAAAGCTCAAAGCTATTATAGCCGGTAACCTTCAGCAATGCCGTGTGTCCGCCGCTGACAACCAGCGCCATGAACGGCGGCTTCAGCTCACTGTCTGCCAAAAAGTTGGCAAATACGTGGCCTTCAAGATGGTTGACACCTATCAACGGTTTATCCGTTGCCCAGGCCAGCGCCTTGGCGGCCGAAAGGCCGACAAGCAGCGCGCCGACCAGACCAGGTCCATAGGTAACGGCAACAGCATCTATCTGCTCCATGCCGACGCCTGCCTGAGATAAAGCCTCGTCAATAACAGGCATAACATTCTCGATATGCTTACGCGAAGCAATTTCCGGCACAACGCCGCCGAATTTGCGGTGAATAACGATTTGGGAGGAGATAATGTTGCTCAGTACCTCACGCCCGTTCTTTACTACGGCAGCCGCAGTTTCATCACAGCTGCTTTCAATACCTAAAATATATACATCCTTCTGCTCTTTATTCATGGCCTGCTCCTTCTTTATACAGCCACATTATAACTGCATTTTCATGATTGTCTTCGTAATAATTCGGACGAATGCCTTCGCTGGCAAAGCCACAGGTCAGATAAACCTTCTGCGCGGCAATATTTCCCTCGCGCACCTCCAGCGTCATCGCCGTAGCGCCAAGCTCCCAGGCCTTGTTTACTAAGGCTGCCGTCAGGCGCGTACCATAGCCCTGGCCACGTTCTTCATCGGCAACAGCCACACGGGTAATCTGCGCTTCGCCTGCCACCAGCCAGAAGCCTGCATAACCGACAAGCTTGCCGGCACATTCCATTACCAGATAGGTAGTCAGCTCGTTGGCTATTTCATTACGCAGCATATTTTCATTCCAGGCATCATAAAATGATTGTGCCTCTATGGCAACCAAAACCGGAATATCCGCTTCCGTCATTGCTCTGAAGCTTATTGTTGCTTGTGCTTCTTCTCCCACAATTCCTCAGCCTCCGATCTTCTGATATAGTATGGCTCCAGGCCAAAAATTTTCTTATCGTTTTCTGCATCAAATTCTGCCAAGGCAGCCAAAGCAACAGAGCTGCCTTTAGGCATACGCAATGCTTCGGGTGCCACGCTGATAAAATCAGGCAGACCGTTTTTTGCGAGCTTGCTGCACTCGCCCAAAAGCAGCGCAGGCGTTCCCTGCAGGGCAATTCTTTCCAACGCTTTTTCCGCACTGACAACCTCAACAGGTGCAAGCTCTACAAGCTCACCGTTGCGCCATTCATATAAGGCCTGATAAAAATTGCCCTTTTGCGCATCCAGCACCGGTGATAGCACACTGCCTTCAAGCTGAATATTATAAGCCATAGCCTTTAAAGTATCAACTCCGTGCAGACAGCACTGCCAGCTGTAGGCCATAGCCTCCGCAGTTGCCAAACCGATACGTAAACCTGTAAAGGAACCGGGGCCCATGCTGACAGCCAAAAGCTCGATGTCCTGCTTTTGTACACCGGTACGCTGCAGCAGCTGGTCTAATTGCGGCAGCAAGCCTTCACTATGTGTCATCCCCATATTTATCGTATATTCAGCTAAAATTTCCTTATCACGGCATAATGCAATCGTGCACACCTTAGTGGCCGTATCAATTGCCAAAGTCAGCATCTTCTTCTACCTCCCGCAGCAGTTTTTCATATCTTTCACCCTGAGCCTGCAGCACAGCACGACGGCCTTCACCATCATGCAGCAAAGTAATCTGCAGATATTCCTCCGGCAGCTCATCCTTGAACAGCTCAGCCCATTCAATCAATGTTACACCATCGCCTCCGGCATATTCCTCAAAGCCGATGTCCTCCAGCTCCTCCGGACGGTTGAGGCGATATAAATCAAAATGCCTTATTTCCAGCTCACGCCCCTGATAGACATTCATGATAGCAAAGGTAGGACTGTTGACATCCTCCGCAGATGCTCCCAAGGCCACAGCAACACCACGGCTGAGCAGTGTTTTGCCTGCGCCTAGGTCACCGCTCAGGCAGTACACATCACCGCTTGCCGCATGCTTGCCCAAAAGCCTTCCCAAGGCTTCGGTTGCAGCGCTGTCCTGCAAATAAATTTCCATAACCAACTCTCCTCACATTTGGCAAAAACACTTGCCATAGTAATCAATAATTTGAAAAAGCGGCACCAGACTTACCAGTACCGCTTCTTTGTTTTTACAATAAAGTTGTATTACGCGTCAGCGGATCCTCAATATCCATATGACCACTCAAGGTAATAGCCTTTTTACCTTCTATCAGAATCTGTACCCGTTTAATTTCCGGAAATTCTGTCAGAGTATTGGTAATAGCGTAGCAAAGCATCATCTCACCATAGGAGCCTTGTCCCTTCTTTGCCAGCTCGCGCGTAAAATCAGCATAGGCAGTGCCATCCTGCTCAATTTTCAGACTGCGCACCTTAGTACCGATAGGTACAACATCATCCATCTTCGCGTCCTGCGGTTTAGTAGTCACCAAAGCAATCAAAGCATTTTCCGGCAAACTTTTGCCGTTATCCTTCATCGTAATTTTTTCCGGCAGCAGCTTTTCGCTGCCATCGGAAGCTGCACGATAAACAATAAAGCTGATATCCTTTTTTTCCTGCACTGCAGCAGTTGCCGCATTCTTAGCATCCTCTTTCGGCGGAACATTTTCACTGCAACCGCTTGCTATTACTGCACACAAAAGCAGCATCAATAAAATTAGCTTTCTCATTACTTGCCGCCTCCGTATTATGCAAAATATTTTTCAATGCCTTCAGCAATCAGGCGCGCTGTCTTCTTCTGGAACCATTGTCCCTTCATCAAGGTCAGCTCCTTTTCATTACTGATGAAGCACATTTCTACCAAAACTGCCGGCATACTGATACGCTTGATAACATAAAAGTTTGCCTGACGTACACCCAAATCATCTACACCAAAATTAGCTGCCAGCTTATTTTGGATATTTTTGGCTAAGCGCAAATCATTATCGGTTTTCGGATAGTAGTATGTAGAAAAACCACCAACATTTTTATTGACCGAAGAATTAATATGCAGGCTGACGAACATATCCGAATTATATTTTTCGCCTACGTTTACACGTGCCTGCAGTTCCTCTGCATCACTGGCATTAGGTCCGAACACATCAACATCGGTAGTACGCGTCATATAAACCTTGGCACCTTTATCTTCCAGGATTTCCTTAAGCATTTTGGTAATTGGCAGAGTAATATTTTTTTCCTTCGTACCATCACTGCCGATAGCTCCCGGATCGCTGCCGCCATGGCCTGCATCTAAGGTAATAATTTTACCGTCAAGACCGCCGCTTGTGCGGAACCTGCCGTTTCCTTTGATTACCGCAAGCTTATCAGTATCAGATTTATTAACCGGTTTATTTACTATTGTTTCTGTTTTGGCAGCAGCAGTATTTTCCTTATTATCGTTTTTCTTTTTACTGCTGCTCTTCTTTTTATCCACTTTCTTATCCGCTGCGGTACTTGTTTTTATAACGGTATTTTTCTTGATACTGCTGTTATTTTTTGTTGGACGGTTGCTTACTACCGGTCTGTTGCTTACAACGGTGGTTGCAGCACCGGAACCGCTGTAGGAAGCCTGGCGCGGCGTAACATCAAGCACTACACGGAAGGGACGGCCTGTTGCAGGATCCTTCTTTAAGACGAAAGCCTTATAGCTTTTTTCCAGCAGGCGCTGTTTCAGCGGTACACGCACCACCGTATAGCTGCCTTTATCCACAATTTTCAAGGAATCAGCCAAAGAGCTTTTTACAGCCTTACTATGCGGCACCTGCGCTCCCTTATCAGCATTCACCGTCAGATTCAGCGTATCGCCTTCCATATCAACAGCATAGCCTGCAGTATCCGTTACATCAACAACAATACGCAGAACGTCTGCTTTATTGACACCCCATTTTACATCTGTTATCTGCGCCGCCTGAGCAACCGCGCCTAAAAGCATACAGCAGGCCAGCAGCGTCAGCAGGAAAATCTTGCGCAATAGTTCCACCTCGCAAACTTACACACTCTTACCGAAGATTTTACTTCAACAATTTATTTTAACACTAATTACAGAAGTCTGTAAACAAAATTGCCGTTAAAGCATTAATTGCCCTTCAGAACCGCACAGCGGGCCTCCGGCAAAAGCTGCGCCAGCTCGCCTGCTGCCAGCCCGATATCAATGCCGCTGATATCTGCAGCCTTTCCGTGCAGGTAAACGCCGCAAACAGCAGCCTCCTGCAAAGTAATCTCCTGCGCTGCCAGACCGGCAATAATACCTGTCAGCACATCGCCGCTGCCACCTGTAGCCAAAGCACTGGAGCCGGTGCTGTTTACATAAACAGTGCCGTCCGGGCAGGCAATAACGGTCGGCGCTCCCTTGAGCACCAGCACAGCATTCCATTCCTGAGCATATTGTGCGGCAATATTGATACGGTCAGCATTAATTTCACTGATTTCCTTGCCGATAAGACGTGCCATCTCACCGGGATGCGGAGTCAGCACCTTTGCTGCCTGCATCTGTGTCAGAATTTCCGTATGTCCCTGTAATGCTGTCAATGCATCCGCATCAATAACAACAGGTACCTGCACCTGCAGCAGAATATCACGCACCACCTGCTGTGTGCTTTCGCTTGTGCCTAAGCCGGGGCCGATTGCCAGTACATCGGCAGCATTAGCATTTTTTACTACATCGCCTGTTGCGCCGCCGCCAAGGATACCGGGCATGCGCTCCAGCAAGCCGTGCACCATAACCTCCGTGAGCTTGCCTGCAAGCAAATCACGGCTGCTGAGCGGAGTATAAAGCGCTACAAGGCCTGCACCAGCCTTCACTGCGGCATAGCTGCTCAAAGCAGCTGCACCGGTGAAGCCGGGGCTGCCGGCACAGATAACAGCACGTCCTGCATCGCCCTTATGCGCATCTGCTTTACGCAGCGGCAGCAGCTCGCGCACAATATCGTCTGTCAGACGATATTTTTTGCTGGCACATTCCTCTACCATTTTTGCAGGCATACCGATATCTGCCAGCTCAATGTCACCGCAATATTCACGGCCGGGATAGAGCAAAAGGCCGGTTTTCAACAAAGCCATCGTCACGGTTTTATCCGCACGTACAGCATTTTCAGAAACAGCACCATTGTCTGCATTTACACCTGTCGGTACGTCAACAGCAACAATATATTTTTCGCTGTCATTCATCAGTCTGCAGGCACGCAGCAAATCGCCCTCAAGCTCGCCATGAAAGCCGGTTCCTGCTAAAGCATCAACCAAAATATCAGCCTTCGCAGCAGCAAGCTCAGCTACTACCCAGTCATCCTCGCCGGCAATAGCCTCTACCTTAGCATCAGTTTTTTGCAGCATTGCAAGCTCTGCCGCAGCATCACCAGTCACAGCCTCGAGTGCCTTGCCTACGACAAAAACGCGCACTCTTGCACCGTAATTTTGTAGCCAACGGGCAGCACCGAAGCCATCGCCGCCATTATTGCCGCCACCGCAAAAAACAACTACGCTTTCTCCATCCAGCTCGTTTAAGCTATCATTAACAGCATCGGCAACAGCCTGCGCTGCATTATCCATCAATAAGATTCCCGGTACAGCATATTCCGCTGTCGCCAGTTGATCAAGCTGTTTCATTTCCTGTACATTTACTAATTTCATTTTCCATCCTCCATTATTACATACGCCGTAGCAAGTTCTCTGCTATGGCTTAAGCTGATTTGTATATTTTTTACTCCAAGCTGTTTTGCCAGCATCGCAAAGTGACCGCTAAGCTGTACTAAAGGCTTGCCCAGCCCATCGTTGTCTACGGCTATTTCCTGCAGCGAGCCTTCGCGCAGACCGGTTCCCAATGCTTTCAGCACTGCTTCTTTAGCAGCAAAGCGTGCTGCAAAGCTTGCCGCCGCTTGCTGTCCTCTTCTTTGACAATAGGCAGCTTCCTCAGCTGTAAACACTCGCCGGATAAAAGATTCGCTCTTTATTGCCCGGGCAATACGTTCTATTTCAATAATATCACAGCCTACGCCTACTATCATTTGCTTTCACTCCTTCACACAGCTTCGTAACTATTATTAATTCTTGCAAGTATATCCAAAATCCTTTTTTTATTTTTGTTTTTCACAAAGATATTGCAAAATTTAAAGAGCTTCTTCTTTTAATACAGATATCGGCAGGCTTAACTTCTTCAGCATTGCAAAAATCCCCGATATCGCGCAAATACGCAATACCGGGGAAATAGTTTTTTTTTAAGCTGCTATTAAATCAGAAGCAGGCAATCTGTCCGTCTGTACGCTTTTCGGTTGCACCGCACAGCACGCCATCCTCATCACGGATAATAATCTGTCCGCGGCCCATATGATACGGGTCGGGCTGAACCACAACGTTATGGCCCATACGCTGCAGCTGACGGATAATGTGATTAGGAGTATCCTGCTCAACTTCTACAGTTTTACCGCCAATCCATTGCCATCTCGGAGCATCCAGTGCCTGCTGCGGATTCAGGCCGAAATCAATCATGTTCATAGCAACCTGAACATGAGCCTGCGGCTGCATAAAGCCACCCATAATACCAAAGGCACTCACAGCCTGACCATCTTTGGTCATGAAGGCAGGAATAATGGTATGGTACGGACGCTTGCCACCCTGCAGTGCATTCGGATGATTTTCATCAAAGGAGAAGTTCTCGGCACGGTCATTAAAGGAAATCGAAGTACCGGGAACAACGATACCGCTGCCAAAGCCACGATAGTTGCTCTGAATCATGCTGACCATATTACCTTCGGCATCAGCGGTGCAGAAGTAAACAGTGCTGCTGTAGCGCGGGTCGCCTACAACCGGCTCCAGTGCTTTATCATTAATCAGAGCACGGCGGTCTGCGGCATAGCGCTCGCTCAAAAGCTGCTCGGCAGTAACCTTCATGTAGGAAGGTTCGGCAACATATTCTTTAGTATCAACAAAGCTCAGCTTCATAGCTTCGATTTGCTTATGCATTGTTTCTACAGTATCGCGTTCGGTAAAGTTATAGCCCTTAAGAATATTCAACGCCATAAGTACGGTAATACCATGACCGTTAGGAGGCAGCTCCCAAATATCGTAGCCGCGATAGTTAACGCTCAGCGGTTCAACCCATTCCGGCTTGTAGGCTTCGAGGTCGCTCTTGCGCAGGAAGCCGTTATGTTCTTGCATAAAAGCATCAATCTTATCTGCCAGCTCACCTTTATAGAAAGCATCGCCATAGGTTTCGGCAATCAGGCGCAGGCTTTTAGCCATATCAGGATTCTTGAATACTTCGCCCGGCTGCAGCCAATGACCGTTAGGCTCAAAGATATCAAACCAGCCTTTGAATTCCGGTCTATCTTTATATTTAGTATAGAAGCCGTCAGCCTCTTCCCACAGACGGCTCATGTTCGGAGAAACAGGATAGCCGTTTTCCGCATAGTTGATGGAGGGTTCCATAACAGTTTTGATAGGCAGCTTGCCAAACTTTTTATGAATTTCCATCCATGCGCCTACAGCACCCGGAACGTTAATCGGCTCAACACCATAGGGAGGAATTTTATCAAAGCCACGTTCCTTCAGAGCTGCGATAGAAGCAGCCATCGGAGCCGGACCGCTGCCGTTAATACCATACAGCTTGCCCTTATACCAGATAAGTGCAAAGCAGTCACTGCCCAGGCCATTGCCGGTAGGCTCAACTACAGGCTGACAGGTTGCAACGGTAATAGCGGCATCAATTGCGTTACCGCCTTTAAGCAAAGTTTGCAGACCTGCGGAAGCAGCGGTAGGATTACCTACGCATACCATACCGTTTTTAGCATAAACAACACTACGTTTAGAAGCATACGGATAATTTTGTGCATCAAATTTCATTGCTATTCTCCTTTACCAAATTACAGGAATTTCTCCAAGATACCGGCAGTAATTACCGAGAAGGTAGTAACGGTAGCAAAACCGCCTACAAGATATTTCGGCATAATGGCGTCGTTGACAACCTGCCTTTCCTCTTCCGTTTCGCCTGTAGCAATCGCAATTTCGTTTGCTACCAGATAGGTTGCCGGGAAGCCCAAAAGCTGCATTACGGCTACGCCCATAGCCAGGTTTCTGTTGCCAATGATTTTCCACAGCGGCAGAATGTAGAAGAACAGGAAGAGTACAACAAATACTACGATAAATACCATAATGGTATTAAAGCTCAGTACAAGCAAATCGCTGACTTTAATTTTTGCCAGAGAAGGAATAATTACCGCAAATACACCAACGTTGAAAATACCGGAGGATTTTGCATGATCCAGAATTTTCGGCGGAACAAGGCCGGTGCTGCCCATTGCGGCACCTAAAATCAAAGCCCAGATAGTAGCGCTCAGACCGGTATATTTTCCGATAACGAATGCCAGCCAGCTGAAGAAGGCTGCGATAGTCAGAGAAGCAAAAGGACCATAGAATTTTTTGTGTTTTTCGAAGAAGGTTTCTTTAGGAGCTGCACCGCCATGAACTTCTTCCTTCGGTGCATAAGGATTGACGCCGGTACGACGGAATTCCGCCAATGCTTCCTTAGCAGCACGCAGCCCAAAGTAAGAAGCAACAGGAGTACCAAAGAATTTTTGCACAGCGTACAAAACAGTACCCAAAGCAGCAGCCATAGCAAAGCCTTTATCCATAGCAGCGCTGGTCATAATCTGAGTAGCAACGATACCGCCGTTGATAATAGGAATGCTGACAATAGTTTCCTGATAACCGATTACGGGAATCAGCACAACGCTGCCGACAATCAAAACAATCATGGATAAAACAGCGACTGCAACTGTACGCCATTCAGCAATCAGCTGCTTGATATTCAGGCTGGTACCCATGCTGAATACTACGAAAATCAAAGACCATTTGCCGATGTCGGTAAGACCGGCCAGCTTAATAATATCCGGCGGCAGAACACCTGTCATAAAACCAACCAGGAAAAGCATCAGGCTGACAAATACAGCAGATACCTTTGCTTTTGTCGCAACGCCTAAAACGTCACCAATGCCAAAAAGCAACAGGCAGACAAATAAATAAAAAAACATACTTGTAAACAAAACAATACCCCTTTCAAAAAAACATATATTATTTCAGTCCGAAAATAGACCGATTTGTTTTAGTATATATGTTTCATAGGTTTTTGACAAGCGAAAATTACATTTTTATATAATTTTAACCACGAGCATTTCTTTATGTAAACTTATTAACATTTGAGCAAAGCACAATTCCAAAATATCTGATTATACTGTTTGATGAGGCAACTTATATTCATAAACCGTAAATTCCTTTGAAATACCGAAAGCATTATGAGGTGTGCTATTTTCGTTTACTACGACTACTGAAACAAAGCGCTTAGTTAAAATTACATTTTCAATCCGAATCAGCTTAGCCCGGAAATACAAAAACTCCGCAACTGCAATAGTTGCGGAGTAATTTGTGCGATTTGTGTTTGTGATTGGTGCTTGACAGTAAACCAAAAATTAACGTTTGGAGAACTGGCTAGCTTTACGAGCTTTCTTCAAGCCGTATTTACGACGTTCTTTTTCGCGCGGGTCGCGAGTCAGGAAGCCTGCTTTTTTCAGTGCAGGACGGAATTCAGCGTCAACTTTCAGCAGTGCGCGAGCAATGCCGTGACGGATAGCACCAGCTTGGCCGGAAATGCCGCCGCCGTTTACGTTAACGAGTACGTCATATTTGCCTTTGGTTTCGGTAACTTCGAGCGGTTGGTTAACAATCAGCTCTAAGGTTTTCAGACCAAAGTATTTGTTCAATTCACGGTCGTTGATAACGATGTTGCCTTCACCCGGAACCAGGCGAACGCGAGCAACAGAAGATTTACGACGACCAGTTGCGTTATAAGTAACTACTGCCATTTATTTGTTCCCTCCCGGATATTATCTAACGTTGATTTCCATTACTTCAGGTTTTTGAGCTGCATGCGGATGTTCGCTGCCAGCATATACATGAAGTTTGGAGAAAATTTGAGCGCCGAGGCTGTTGTGCGGAATCATGCCTTTAACAGCGAGCTCTACCATTTTTACAGGGTTTTTCTTCAGCATGTCGCCAGCTTTTACATAGCTGTCGCCGCCGAGATAACCGGAATGACGGAAATAAATTTTGTGAGTCAGTTTTTTGCCGGTCAGAACAACCTTATCTGCATTGATAATGATTACGTGATCACCGGTGTCCATGTGCGGGGTAAAGGTCGGTTTGTGTTTACCGCGCAGGACTTTTGCAACCTCTGCAGCCAGGCGGCCCAGAGTTTTATCAGCTGCGTCAACAACGTACCATTTGTGTTCGATGTTAGACGGATTAGCCATAAAAGATTTCATCGCTTGTGTCCCTCCTAGATATTTTCCAAATATACAGTTCGTTGCGATCTTCTCACCGTATTTCGGGGCTAGTGAAATCAAGCGGAAAATCACGTAGATATATTATACGCAACTTAAGAGTTTAAGTCAAGTATTTTTGTTAAAATTTTAGCATTTTCCAAGAGTTTTTCCCTTAAAGCTGCGGATACTCCCGATAACCGACCTCCGCCAGGTATAAACCCTGTGCCGGAGCAGGCTCGTTCAGGAATTCACAGCGCTGTGCCGTCAGCTCGGCGGCAAAATCCTGCACCGTACGCTTGCCAATTCCCACCTGTACCAGGGACCAGACTATGTTGCGTACCATGTGATACAAAAAGCCGTCACCGCTGATGCGGAAAAGAATCTCTTCTCCCTGCTGCTGCCACCTGGCAGCATAAATTGTTTTTATCGGCGAAGTATCAACACTGCCGCTGCTGCGGAAAGCACTGAAATCATGCGTTCCCAGCAGCAGCTCCGCCGCTTCGTTCATGGCCTTCACATCAAGCTGCTGACGCAGCTGCCAGGCATAACGCACCATAAAGGGATTGACGTGCTCATTGACAAGCAGCTTGTAATGATACGTCTTCCACTGTGCGCTGAAGCGCGCGTGGAAGCCTTCCGGCATCTCCTCGGCGCTCACCACCACGATATCCTCCGGCAGCAGGCTTGCCGCCGCACGCACCAGATTAGCACAGGGAATGCGTCCGTTCGTAGTAAAGGTCACCGTCTGTGCCAAAGCATGCACGCCTGCATCCGTGCGCCCGCTGCCTGCGGTTACTACAGGCTCGCCACACAGCATAGTCAATGCATCTTCCAAAACATTTTGCACAGTCTGCACGCTCTTCTGCTTCTGAAAGCCATGATAGGCACTGCCGTCATAGGCTACAACCAGCTTTATTGTACGCATACGTTCCCCCAGCGCAATACTGCGAGGCCAACCGCCAGTATAATAATCAAAGCAAAGGCCAGGTAATCGCGGCCGGCATATGCCAGCTCATGCATGCGCGTACGTCCTTCACCACCACGATAGCAGCGAGCTTCCATTGCAACAGCCAATTCATCGGCACGACGGAAGGCACTGATAAACAGCGGAACCAGCAAAGGCAGCATATTTTTCATTCTCTGGAAAATATTACCGCTGGCAAAATCAGCTCCGCGAGAGGTCTGCGCCTTCATAATACGGTCCGTTTCATCTAATAATGTAGGAATAAAGCGCAAAGCAATGGTCATCATCATAGCCAGCTCATGCGCAGGAACACCCAGCTTTTTGAACGGACGCAGCAGATTTTCAATACCGTCTGTCAGTACAATCGGTGATGTCGTAAAGGTCAGCACCGAAGAAAACAGCAGCAGCAGAATCAGGCGAACTGCCATCTTTACGCCCATGTCGATACCTTCGGCAGTTACGCTCAAAAACTTCCAGGTAAAGACAATATGCTCACCGGGAGCTGTAAACATATGAATCAGCATCGTAAGAATAACGATAATCCAGATAGGCTTCAGAGATTTGAAGACCAGCATCCATGGTACTCTTGAAATAAGAATTACCACAGCTGCAAAGGCGGTCAGGATACCATAAGCCAACGGCGTTACCGCAAAGAAAATAGCAATGATATAAATCAAGGTAGTCAACAGCTTAGTACGCGGATCAAGCTTATGGATAAAGGAGTTACCGGGGAAATATTGTCCTAAGGTTATATCTGTCAGCATTATTTCCACCCCTTTGCTTGCTTAATCGCCTTGACCAGGCTCATATCGTCTTTAATATTCTCTTTCACGGCCAGGCCGTTTTTGCGCAGTAAATCCGCCAGCTTGTAAACCTGCGGCACATCTACGCCAACCTTGACCAGCTCATCGGCATGCTGCTTGAAAATATCTGCGGGAGTGCCGTCGAACAGCACCTTGCCGGCGTTGATAACCAGCAGGCGGTCAGCATATTTTACTGCCTCCTCCATGCTGTGCGTTACCAGCACAATGGCAATGCCACGGCTTTTGTGCAGCGACATGATTTCATTGAATACTGCATTACGGCTGCGTGGGTCCAGGCCTGCGGCAGGCTCGTCCAAAACCAGATAATCCGGGT
>OHHZ01000303.1_pt1 | contig 25986 bp, 16 predicted proteins | sample 1568081 | NCBI WGS metagenome assembly OHHZ01 (sample SAMEA3879597, study PRJEB24766) | human gut metagenome | biome: human-associated habitat; feature: feces | place: USA | collected 1985/1987
ACGGAGTGATTGACACGGGAGTGAACAGTAACTCTTTTCCCACAATGTGCCAGTCCAACATAACACACTTCTCCGGTCATCTCTGCGTCATATTGTTTTTCCTTTATCTGTTCCAGTGCCTTTTCTGCAAGCTTTTCTAAATCGTCTTTTTCATCTTTGGTATACTTGAATTCCAAAATTAAATTTGGATATCTGTCATGTTTTGCATAAAGACAGATATCACTTCTGCCTTCTCCGGTTTCCCGATTACTTTTGATATCATAATCCTTTCTAAGAAATGCACACATTCCAAGCGTCATCATATGGTAACTATTCTCATCTTTCAAATCATGATAAGATGGCAATTCCAAAAGAACTCTCTGATACTCTTCTGCAAAACGTTCCATATCCTTTCTTTTAAGAGCATTTAACATCTTTTCCATATGTCTCTCATCGATTTTCAGATGACATGCTGTTAATTCTTTGAACACTTTCCACACTTCCAGATTAGGAACCCGAAGTCGGTAATAGTCCTCTTCGATTTCTTTTGTAATTGTTACAATTCCGGCATTTACAAGAAGTCCCCATAAATTTGCTTCGTCCATTTTTTCATAATAAGTCATTGAAAAATCTACTGTCACTTCTACTTCACCTTCTGTGACCAAGGCCTCATATTCTTTCTCAAAAGACCTTCCCTGTACTTCAAGTGCATTACGTAAAATACTGTTTTCGCTTGTATTAACCCAATAAGAATCCATCCTTCTTCTTGCCGCATAACACGATATTGACCATGGATTATATACATCTGTACTGCCAAAATGATATCCATCGTACATCTTTTTCAGCTCATCTGAAAATTCTGCTTTACAATAAGCAAGCAGCTCTTTTACTTCTTGCTCTGTAAAACCAAAACAGTCATCATAATCTTCGTCCTGTACTGTGCAGACAACTAAATTATTGAGACCCGAAAATATATTTTCCTTCGCAATTCTCTGAATTCCTGTCAGAATTGCCTTTTGAAGATAATCGTTGCCTTTCAGGGACGTTGCCAGAAAACGATTCAACATGGCTCTTACTTCATCATAATATCCTTCGGAATTTGCAGACATAAACGGAGTATCATATTCATCTAACAGCAAAAATACTTTTTCTCCATAATACGTACTCAGTGCCTGACAAAGAACAGCAATTGAACGAATTACATGATTTTCTATTTCTTTTCCGATGCTTTCCTGACATAAACTATTATAAATCATATTGAATTCTTTCACCTGGAATTCTGACAGTCTTCCATCATTAACCATCTGATAAAAGCGCTCATACTCCGCACGTACAGTATCTTTCAATGCATAACACAAAGATTCTGCATCCCCCGCTTTCACGTTAAGGAAAGACAAAAATACAACAGGATATCGATTGAGCTCCTTGTAGTGGACAGATTTTGTAATCTTTGTTCCACAAAATAAATCGGAGGAATCTTTTGTGCAGTCAAGAAATTCTGCCAACATTGACATATTAAGTGTCTTACCGAATCTTCTCGGTCTTGTAATTAATGTAATCTGATACCAGGATTCTAAAAACTGTTCAATAAACTGTGTTTTGTCCACATAATAGGCTTGTTTTTCACGCAAATCGCGAAAGTCCTGTACTCCTATTGCAAGTTTAGGTTTTTCCTCTTGTATCCCAGATACATTGTACAGAATGCTGTCTTCCTTTACCGCGTCACAACTTGCAACATAAGTTGGTTTTCTTCCAAATAATTCATCTAAGGAACAGGCTAACACCTCACTTATTCGTTCCAGTACTTCAAAGTCCGGTGTCCGGTTTCCATTCTCATAATTGGTATAAGTCGATCTGGAAATCCCCAGTTTTTCTGCCATCTGCGCCTGAGTGTAGACCCGGGATTTACGTAATTTTGTCAAATACTCGTTAAATTTTGTTTTCATAGAATCACCGCTTTTTTCTTTTAGTATACGCTTTTATGTTTCATTTTGCAACATTCTTTTTCTATTTATATACAAAGAAGGACAGAAAGGTTTCGTTTTGTTGACCTTTCTGTCCTTTTTAAATAGTTGCTATCTTATTTTCCTTACAGCATAGCTCCGAAATCTGTTACGATTGCCTGTCCTGTAATTGCCTTTGATTCATCGCTTGCAAAGAACAGGATTACATTTGCTACATCTTCTGCTGTACAAGATGGTGTTCTAAGATTACTGTGTGTTGACATTGCACCGATCATATCCGGGTCAAGTGCTGCTGGATTTGTTCCTGATGTCATTGGTGTAATGATATTTCCCGGGCAGATTGCATTACAACGGATTCCTGTTGCCTGGAAACGAAGTGCTGTATGCTTTGTCACTCCTACGATTGCTGCTTTAGATGCTACATAAGCAGCTCCGCCACATCCTTTCACTCCAGCGATAGAAGCAACATTTACGATAGATGCTCCTGCCTGCATCTTCTGTGATGCAGCACGCATGCAACGCATAGTTCCTTTTTCGTTCGTCTCTACGATACGATCAAGATCTTCGTCTGAGAATCGATCGATTGGTTTCAGTCCTTCCTCAAGAATTCCTGCATTATTCACAAGAATGTCTACCTTGCCATATTTCTCGATCACGAGATCCATCAGTCGCTCCGGATCTCCCTTCTTTGAGATATCTGTTGAAACAGCGAAAACTTCTCCTCCTGCTGCCTTAATCTCTTCTGCTACTTTCTCCAGTGCAGCCTCTCTTCTCGCTGTGATAACAACAGTTGCGCCCTCTTTGGCGAACATCTTTGCTGTTGCTTCTCCAACTCCTGAGTTACCTCCTGTAATAATAGCTACTTTACCTTTCAAACGATCCATTTCAAAGATCCTCCTTTGTTGTTATAGGTAAAATTATACAATTCTTCTTTCAGTATTTCAATCTATTTATCTATATTTTACATTTTGTTTTATGCTTTATATTTCATCCAAACAAATTCATAGCCTTTCAAAACTGGATCTTTCACTTCTACAATTTCACCATTCACCAGATTTCTGAAAATGCCTTCTTCCTGCATCCACGCAGTCTGTTCATTTTCGCTGAAATTAAACAGTGCAATAAATCGTTCTCCCTTATACTCTCTGAGGATTCCTAAAATACTGTCATTATGAACATCATAAGTATATACTTCTGCTTCCTGGGAAAAGACATTTTCCTGTCTTCGGATCTGTTCCAATCGGTTCAACATCTGGAACAATTGTCCCTGTACAGTAGAAAGATCTTTTCTCTTATCCGCGAGTTCCCACAGGAATGCTCCTCTGTGGAGATAACGTGAATCAGATGCTTTTTCAGCATCATCTTTATAACTATAATCATTTACCTGTCCTAACTCATCCCCGCTGTAAAGCATCGGAATTCCCGACTGTGTCAACATGTAAGCGTGGAGCATGAGATCTTCTTGAATTGCCGTCTGCATTTTTTCTGCATTTCCTTCAAATCCCGCTGCTTCAATTCCGCACATGGATGCTGTTGTTCCACAAAATCGTGCATCTTGAGTTACAGGATCATCGTTATATAACTCTCCCCGGCTGATGCTGTTTGCTATCTTTCCGGTGAAATAATCATTCAGATAACGCTTATGAGAAGGCTCTTCCATTCCCCATTGTTTCATTGTATCAAAATCAAGCCCCCACCCGATATCATCGTGACAACGAAGGTAATTCAAAAATGTATATTGCTTTGGCAGACGGCTAACTATATCCATCTGTTTCTTCAAAAGCCGGATGTCTCTTGTCGCAATACTATTCCAGGTCGTCGCCATTGTTGTCACATTATAGAGCATATGACATTCCGGTTTTTCAACTGTACCAAAGTACGGCACCACCTTTTCCGGCTCCATAACCACTTCGCCAAGAAGTATCACGCTCGGACAGACAATTTCTGCAATCATACGCATCATTCTGACAATCGTATGTACTTCTTTCAGATTCCTGCAGCTTGTTCCTAACTCTTTCCAGATGTAAGGAACTGCATCGATACGGATAATATCCATTCCCTGATTCGCAATAAAAAGAAAGTTATACATCATTTCATTAAATACTCTTGGATTACGGTAATTTAAATCCCACTGATATGGATAAAACGTCGTAAGCACATAATGCCCGATTTCCGGAAGCCATGTGAAATTTCCCGGTGCAGTTGTAGGAAATACCTGTGGAACAGTTTCTTCGTATCTCGCCGGAATATCACCGTTATCATAGAAGAAATAACGGCTCATGTATTCTCCTTCGCCTGCTCGTGCACGTTTTGCCCACTCATGTTCCTCAGAAGTATGATTCATCACGAAATCCATGCATACATTCATACCATTTTCATGACATTTTTCTGTCAATCTGGCAAGATCTTTCATTGTACCGAGATCCGGTCTTACTTTCCGAAAATCTGCCACGGCATATCCGCCGTCTGATTTTCCTTTCGGAGTATCCAGAAAAGGCATAAGATGAAGACAATTTACATTACACTCTTTCAGATAAGCTAACTTTTTTTCTACACCTTTCAGATTACCGGCAAAGTTGTCAATGTACAACATCATGCCAAGCATTTCTTTTTCCTTAAACCAGTCAGGATTCTTTTCTTTCTTAATATCTCTTTTTTTCAACTCTGTGCTACGCTTCAAGTAGTAATCATGCATCTGCTCACAAAGTTCTGCATACATTGCATCATTTCCATACAACTCCATGTAAAGCCAGCGTAATTCATCCTGATGTTTTTCCATACGCTGTACAAAGATTTTTTCTGTATTATTCACATTCTTCACCATTTTCTGTTCCATCGTCAACCAATTTATTTTACTCTTTCACAAAACAATACTGATATGCCTGATATTCGCCCGACTCTATCGGAAGCGACATGCCGCCATACATAAGTGCAGCTCCGGTGTATCTTTTTCCACTCTTTTCTTCTCGATATACAGCTGTTTCTTCAAGCCCTTGAAGTTTTACATAATTTACTGTCATATTTCCATGAATCACCTGCATAACTATATTTAAAAGAACTTTACTTTGTTCTTTCTCATCTGTATGCACAAACTCCCATGCGCAGATTTCTTCTGTTGTCGGATCTGAGAGACGATAGTACAATCCGTTCTGAATGATCGGCGCATAGCTCTTATATTCTGCGATTTGTTCTCTGATCTCCTGCTTTTCTTCTTCAGAAAGTTTCATAAGATTCAGCTCGTATCCAAAAGTTCCGGACATTGCAACAACACCTCTTGTATGAAGTGGGGTCTTTCTTCCCGTCTGATGATTCGGCACTGCTGACACGTGAGAACCTACTACCGATACCGGATAACCAAAGGATGTTCCATACTGGATCCGTAATCTGTCAATTGCATCCGTATTATCACTACACCAAATCTGCGGAGTGTAATACATCATACCGGCATCAAATCTTCCACCTCCACCGCTGCAGCCTTCGATCAGCAGATTCGGATATCTCTGCACAAGACGTTCCAGAAAATCATATAGTCCCAATACATAATCATGTAACACTCTTCCCTGATCTCTTGTTACAGAAGAATAAACATCCATCAGGCTTCGATTCATGTCCCATTTTACATATTCGATATTCCCCTGATCCAACACCTTACAAATCTGATCATAAATTTCATCTACAACTTCTTTTCTTGAAAAATCCAATACAAGCTGATTTCTGCTTCTGACCGGATTTCTGCCCGGAACCGTCAATGCCCAGTCCGGGTGTTTCCGATAAAGATCACTGTCTTCTGAAACCATTTCCGGCTCGATCCAGATACCAAACTTCACACCCAGATCATTAATCCTCTTAATCAGATTTCCAAGTGTGCCACCAAGTTTCTTCTCATTCACAAACCAGTCACCCAGTCCGCTGTTATCATCATCACGTTTTCCAAACCAGCCATCATCCATAACAAGCATGTCAATATTGACTTCCTTCGCCGCTTTGGCAAGCTCATAGATTGTATCTCCGGTAAAATCGAAATAAGCTGCTTCCCAGCTATTGATCAAGATTGGACGAATTTCTTCTTTATATTTGCCTCTGCAGATATGTTGTCTGATACAATGATGCAGATTCTGAGACAAGCGATTCATTCCTTCTGAGGAATAGGATAAAATCACTTCCGGAGCCTGGAACATTTCTCCTGTTTCCAACGGATAGCGAAAAGCTTCTTCCTGAAGTCCCAGCATCATTCTTGTCTGGTTTAACTGATCTTTCAACACTTCTCCCTGGAAACATCCACTGTATACAAAGGACATTGCATAACAATTTCCTTTGTCTTCTGTCGTTTCTTTTTCTGCAAGGATCATCATCGGATTGTACTGATGACTGGAGGTTCCTCTGACACTTCCGATTTTCTGTGTTCCATGCACAACCGGAACTCTCTGAACATTTCGCTCCATCGCATGTCTACCATAAAATGTTAGAAGCTCATAATCTCCGTAAAGGAAATCCAGACTTGCTGACTCAATTTTGTTTAAATAGATTTTGCCACTGCTTTCATTTTTCACACTTACACTTCTTGTAATAATATCCTGTGCGGGAAGCACTCCATAAAGAAGCACCACCTTAACTCCCGTTACCGGATCTTCCATTAAGATTTCCAGTGTCTGTGCTTCCTTATCACTTGCATAAACTGCCGGAAGTCCTTCCAGGTTATATTTTCCATCAAGGATTACATGACTCTTGTAACGAAGGTCGCAGCTCATACTTCCATCTGCATTTTCTACTGCAAATGCTGTACTTCTGAAATCCCCGTTCCCGTAACAAGGAAATTCCTGTGGAAGTGTATCCATTGAATACGTACGATCTTCTCCTGCATCATATGGATTTCCCGAAAATCCCCTGTCATAATATGTCAGAAGATAGTCCATACATCCATCGGTTTTCTTCCCGTAATATAGATGTAACAAAAATCCATAGCGATCCACCTGCATCTGATATGTTGTATTTTTTGTCTGTAAAGTAAATGTTCTGTCTTTCTCGCAATATATAATTCCCATATCTAAATACTCCTGTTTTCCATTTTAGCGAAGCAAGATCTGCATTACTGTCTGTTCTCGCTTCGCTATCTTTTACTTTTTATTATTTCACTGCTCCATTAACAACTCCGTTGAGGATATGCTTCTGACAGATCAGATAGAAGATCAGAATCGGAAGCAATGCCAACAGATAGGAGGCAAATGCCAGATTATAATTTGTTCCAAACTGTGTCTGGAAGTTCAGCTGTGCCAGTGGAAGTGTATTTCCGCTTCCTGAACCGGACATGATCACAAGTGGTGTCATAACATCGTTCCATGTACCAAGTGCTGTCAGAACTGCAACTGTCGCATGCATTGGTTTCATGATTGGGAAAACAATCTTCCAATATGTTTTCCATGTACTCGCACCATCCACGCAGGCTGCTTCTTCCAATGCCAACGGGATATTTGTCAAATATCCGGAATAAAGCAGTACATTCATAGGCATATAAAATACAACGTACAGAATAATAACTCCTGCTCTGTTTGCCAGTCCCATCTGCGCCGTCTGTTTTACAACAGGCATCATCAGAATTGCAAATGGCACAAACATTCCGCTGACAACATAGAAATAAATGAATTTGTAAAATTTACTCTTCTTATTTCTTCCGATTGCATACCCCAACAGTGAATGAATCAGAATTGAAAGGACAACTGTTACAAGTGTAATAAATACACTGTTTCCGAGAGAATGCCAGAAATCTGTCACTCTCATTGCCTCAGCAAAATTATCAAGGCTCAAATGACTTGGCAAGGAAAGGATTCCGCTGATACTATTCGTCATCTCAGAAGGCTTCTTCAGTGCAATTACGATTGTCATATACAGTGGAAAAGCAACCGTAATCAGACCAAGTAAAAGTAAAATCGTTACAGGCCAGTTTACTCGTTCTTTTATTTTCATTTTTTCCATTACAGCTGTTCCTCCTTTTTCCCTGTGATTGTCATCTGCAATACAGAAATTACAACAATAACGATAAAGAATATCACTGCGTTCGCACTCTGGAATCCAAACTGACCGCCGCTCATACCATTGTTATAGATCAGATAAGAGATGGATTCTGTACTCTGTGCCGGACCTCCTTTGGTCAACGCCATGATCTGATCAAATACCATCAGGAAGTTTTTCACACAGAGTACCATATTTATGCTAAAGAATGGAATAATGAGAGGGAATGTCAGATGTCTGAACTTATTCCATCCTGTTGCACCGTCAATCGCTCCTGCTTCGTAAACATCCTCCGGAACTGTCTGCAGTCCTGAAATATAAATAATTGTATTCATCGCAATCGACTGCCATGCACACACGATTACAACTGCGATCCATGCCATCTTAGTACTGGACAGCATACTGGAAGAAAGGGTCTTGCTTCCAAGCATTTCTCCGAAAGCCGGAAGAATGTATGTAAAAAAGTAATTGAAAATGTATCCTACAACCAACGCTCCGAGAACATTTGGAATAAAGTAGGCTCCACGAAACGCACTCTTGAATTTAATCTTACTATTCAGTCCGAGTGCAAGGATCAAACTGATTACATTTGTCACAATCGTAGCTACAATTGCAAGTTTAAATGTAAACAGATAAGAACCTCCGACTCTGCTGTCTGTAAAAAGATCCTGATAATTTCTAAGTCCTACCCAGTCAAAGCTTCCATAACCTTTGAAATTCGTAAAACTGTAAATCACACCTTTGATTAGTGGCAATGTATTAAAACAGAAAAACAGTGCCACGATTGGAATTGTAATCAGAAGAAATGTCATCTTTCTTCCACTCATTGATTTCTTTCCCATGCTTGAATTCCCCTTCCTTAATCTTCGTCCGCATGCTCTTTCTCGTAATCTTCCACTTTGCGGATGATATCACGGTTATATCTCTTCCAGTCTGTATCAAACTTTGTTAAGAATGCATCCACATCTCCTTTCATAAGAAATGTCTGGATCTGTGCATCCACTGACATCTCTGAAGGATAGTAATGATCCTGGTAATCTGCCATTCTTCCTTCTTCTATGAAAGATTTCACTCCATCAAGTGTTGAAGCAAGTTCAAAATCTCCTTCCTTACAAGGAACCGCTTTCTGTTCATCCAGATAACTCTGTACATTTTCATCTTTCAAAAGGAAATTAAGCACTTCATACGCTGCCTCTTTGTTCTCGCAATCTTTCATAACACTGAACTGAAGATCCACACCAGAGTTCAGCTTGTTCTCTGATGCATCATTATTAGCCGGCATTACAAAGGAATCGATATCCATATCTGGATTTACTGTCTGAATCTGTGGGATTGCATAACTTCCGATCGTGTACATTGCAGATTCTCCGTTTGCAAATGCTGTACAAGCTCCATTGTAATCATAGGCAAATGGATCTTTTGGCCCATAGGCAAGCAGTGCCTGTGTCTTTTCTGCTACTTCTCTATATTCATCTGAAAATGTTGTCTCTCCTTTGTTCACCTGGCTGCAGACATCTGCCGGTGCAAGATCAACGGCGATCGCATTCCACGGTGCAAGACAAGTCCATGTATCTTTAAATCCAAAATACAATGGCTGGATTCCTTCACTCTGGATCTGTTCACAGAGGGCTATAAATTCATCCCAGGTTTCCGGAATTTCCCAACCATATTCCTCAAACATTGCTCTGTTGTACAGAACTCCTGCTGCATTTGCCACATATGGAACGGCATACACGCCATCCTCCGGTACAAATTCAAGCGCTTTGTCTATATCCAGGTAAGCCTGTTTAATAGAGTCCAGGCCTTCATAATCTGAAATATCCATCAACATATCAGAATCAATAAAGTTAGAGAAATTGACATCTCCACCGATTCCGATAATATCCGGAGCATCTTCTCTGATAAAACGTGTTTTAAGTACTGTCATTGCATCATTCGGAGATTCAATCGTCAAATGAATATCGTCATGAGTTGCATTGAATTCTTCTTCAATCTTCTCAAAGGTTTTTACTGCCTCCGGTTTATACTGCACAAGCTCGATTTCTATCTTTCCGCTATTTTCACTCTTCTGTCCGCAGCCTCCAAGTATCATTGCCGAAGTCATACAAAGCATCAATCCCATGCAAATGATTCGATTGCTTTTTTTATACATTTCCTTTCTCCTTCCTTCACTATACACCTTTCATTTTGACACATTCCGGAATATTTCTGTCCTTTTATTCAGGTTATCTATTTGATAATCAAATTCTAACATATCTTTATGCCACTATAAATATCAGAGTTTTTTTAGTTTTATAGCAAAATGCAATTTTTTCATTCATATATTGAAGTCATCTAGCATTTTGATATATAATGCTATCAGAGGTGATTTATATGAGCGACTTACTTTTTTCTGTATTTCCAAATGAAAATTTTGTTGATCTGGGATTATATCAATATGGATGGGAACAATGTGCACCGGCTCACTCGTTCGGTCCTGCAGCAAGAAATCATTACATTTTCCATTATGTGATTTCCGGAACAGGAACATTACTTGCAGATGATGAAAACGGAAACACCATCACTTGGCAGGTAAAAAGCGGACAGGGCTTCATGCTTTTCCCCGGACAGGTCAATACTTATATTGCTGATTCTAAACTTCCGTGGGAATATACATGGGTAGAATTCGACGGTCTTCGGGCCCGCGAGATTGTCACAACCGCAGGTCTGAGCCTGAATCATCCGGTTTATCATGCCAGTTCAAAAGAACTTCGCAATCAGATGATGGAAGAAATGCTTTATCTAAGTCGGCATTCTGAAGAATCCCCATTTCATTTGATCGGACACCTTTATCTGTTTTTAGATTATTTTATGCGTTCTGCTGCAACAGTTCACGTAAAGCAAAACGGAAGTATTCGGGACTTTTATGTCAAAGAAGCTCTTTCTTATATCGAGCAGAATTTTCAAAATGATATTTCTGTAGAAGATATTTCCGCTTCCTGCGGATTGAACCGAAGCTATTTCGGAAAAATCTTTCATGACACAATTGGACGTTCCCCTCAGGAATTTCTGATTAGTTATCGCATGACCAAGGCGGCAGAGCTTTTGAAGATTACTTCACTCTCGATCGCAGATATTGGAAATGCTGTCGGATATCCGAATCAGTTGCATTTTTCACGTGCATTCAAAAATGTATATGGGATGTCACCAAGAAATTGGCGAACTGTGAATAAGATAGAACAATAGGGACAGTGGTTTTGCTCCACTGTCCCTTAATAAATCACATTATCCTATTAACATCTCCTGTTCAATCTCCATTTCACTTTCCAGGATACATTGCTTCAACGTTTCCAATTGTCCTGCATTTAATGTCTCTAACTTTTTCTTCTTCTCACTGTTTAGCTTAATTCCTTTTCCATTTCCCAACGCTGCCTTATAAGAGGGAACGTCCATCTTCCATGGAATCAGATTTGGGAAAATATTTTTCTCATTGTATAAAAAAATCTGTATTCCGCCGTAATCCATATCTCCCCAATGATAGCATTGGATTTCATTCTGTGCTGTCTTCATTAACATTTGTAAAAAGCGAACTTCTTTTGGCGAAAAGTAACCATGACAAAAGAGATATAAAACTTTTGGATCATATTCCATGCTTTCGTAATTCGCTTTATTCTCAATCACAATGATTTTTTCAACACCTTTTTGTAAAGTTGGAATGGCATGCTCTAATGTCTGTGCATTAAGCACTGTTCCATAATAATTCGAAGAAGTGTCAATTTTCTCCTCGCTCGCTGTGCCACTGCGATCTGTCAGGCAATACTCCACAGCACCTTTCCATTCCAATGTCTGAGAATAACTCAATATTCCATGTACTGCCAGTATCTCATCATCTGACATGCCCTCTTCATATTGCGGAGAGTACTTCAAAGCTTCGATAACTGCACCTTGATAAATGCGTTCAAAAACTTTAGATGGTGTGATATCATTTTTCTTTTTAAATACTTTGGAGCTGAACACGCGCTTCCATTCCGGTTCTTTCAGATCAACTAAAGCTTTCAGGCATTTAAGAAATTCTTCATCCTCCGCTTTGGATAACTCTTTTGTATTTCCTTTATTCAGCTGTTCTAACACATGATCACAATAAGTGCTTAGACAGCTTTCGGATACATCCACCTGCAGTTTGCATATTCTTGAAATTGCCTGTAGCTGACGCTCTCTTGGATCCATGATTCCAATCAGCTCACATAATCTTGGAATCACTTCTACGCGATAATCAATCCTCGTAATATCCGTATTCATTTCTCTCCAGTCAAAATGCAGATATTCTTCTTCACCCAACGCAGAAATCCGCTCCAGAATTTTTGCCTGTCTGACCAGTTCATCTCTGCCACCCACTGTTTTCAAAAGATCTCCATCCACCTTTGGGTGCTTCATTCCTGAGAGATTTCCTATGCGATAGTCCTTTGTATTCGTCTTATCGATCAGCCATTTTGCCAACGGCAGATTCTCTTCATTCCATTCCATACTCTTTCCTTATTCATTTCCCTCAACCATATCGAGGTAATCCCCTTTATCAATATGCATCATGGATACCTGATTCTGATGTCTTCTGAATCCATAGACACAGTCTACATTTCGAATCAACGACTGCAGACGTTCATCCGGTACACATACGATCAGCTGAAGCTCCAGCTCTCTCGCATAATGAAGACACACTTCGCTTCGCTCCTTATCCATCTTGGAAAATGCTTCATCAAGAAGCACCAGACGGATCTTAGAATCACGGTTTGTCTGCTGCATATAGAGCATCGCAAAACCTGCAAGCAGTGCGACATATTTCGGGTTCTGTCCCTCTCCTCCGGAGTCACGGCCTGCCATATCATCGACTGCATTTTTGCGGATATTTCCATTCTCATCTTCCACCTTTTCATACATACTGAAAGTCAGATAATTACGATAATCCACATACTGTTCCATCTGCTGACGATACTGGCTTAAGGATCTTGCATCTTCCTCCTTAGGAGGCATGAACTTCTCAGTCAGACGCTTGATATCTTCTTCATACTTCTGATAGAACTCATCCTCACCAAGACTTAACTGACCTTCAAATCCATAGTCATCGAACACTTTACTGTCTAGTTCAGGTGCTGTAAGCATCTCATAGAACTGTCCGTTTTCATTCTGAGCCGGTATGATATCAATCTGGTAAATACTATCTGAAAACTTGATCTTCGCAAGCAGACGGTTGATCTCTTTTTTATGTCTGTAAGCTGCCTTGATTTCACCATGAATGGAAGCAATCACATTTTCACGCAATGTATAGTAAACCAAATTATACTGCTTATCGAATTCTTCCTTATACTTCGGTTCAAAATCTTTCCTACACTGATTCAGCACTTTGTCATACACATCATTTTCATGTTCTATTCCTGTAAAACCATAGGCCGGATAAGCATTATTGAACTTATTTCTGCTTCTTTGTAATTCTTCTCTCTCCGTCTCTTCCAATGATTCCAAAGCATCTTTTTCTTTTGTCTTATCTCTCTTATAAGCTGCTTCACTCTGTACTTTTAACGCATCTGTTACTTCACTCTGAAGCTGTTCGTTGACAACAAATCCCTCTGTCAGGAAGTTTATCTTTTCTGAAAATGATTTGATATTGCTCTCGATTTGTCCCTGTGTCTTCGCATACTGTACTACTTCACTTTGAATGCTATCAAGAATCTCTGCATTTTTCTTAAGCAACTCCAGTAATTCCTGCTTTTTCTTCTTCAGTTCGACGGTCCGGTCGCCTCGTTTCAATTCTTCTACTTCCAGACGTAATTTTTCCTGTTTCTCGTAATAATCCTGAAGCTGTTCCGCTGCTTTTGAAAGATGTAAGATCTGTTCTGTGCTCTGGTTCAGACACTCGAATTTCTGTGCTGCACGCAGTGCCATCTCAACACGGCAGTCCTCTTCCACTTCCTGTTTCAGCTTCGCTGCTTCTTCTTCCAACTCAAGAAGTTTCGCCTTTGACACTTTCGTTCCGATACAGGCATATTTCTCATAATCATTCTTTCTTAAATGTCTGAAAATGTAATTGCTGTAGGAATAACAGTCCTTTGTGACACCATCTCTCGTCTCATGAAGTTCTTCCACCGTCTCACATTTCTTAATGCGGCCTAAGTATCGCTTCAGACAAGTATCTACATAAGCTTCCTCTGCGCGCACACACTCGTACAGTGTATTCTCATCTGCCTTCGGCTTGTCTCTCACGATTGCCGCAGTATCCATGAGTTCGACATCCTCGATCCCCTTCATCTGCTTCATTTTGCGAAATGCTTTCGCAGCATCTAACGTATATTCAGGTGCTGTCACCAGACTGTGTTTCACACGTCCCATACGTCCTTCGATTGCATTTTTCCACTCTTCATCCGTAATATCAAACAAGTCCGCAAAGATATTTACATGGATCGTTCTTCCATACTGAGTACTAAGTATATTCTGCAATTCCTGTCTTGCACGCTTCAATTCCGCACGATATGGTTTTCTGTCATTTTTGAGGTCTTCTACCATCTCCCGCTTCTCTTGAAGTTCTTTCTGATTCTCACGAATTCTTTCGCGGACATCACCTAATTCTGTATTAATATTGTCAAGCGCATCACTTAAATATTGCTTTAGCTTTTCAATCGAATCTTCACTCACAACACCATCTCGGATATCATCAATTCTATGCAGCGCCTGATTGCTCACATAAGCACTGACTTCATCGTCTTCCTCCCAGGCTGAAAGACCTTTTACGATATCTCTCCATTGTTCTGAATTCGTTGCCAGGAGCTGGATCGTATTTTCAATCTCCTTTAGCTCCTTCTCTTTCTGTCCATAATCGCTGGCTTTGAGTTCTGCCTCGACTTCTACCTGTTCTTTCGTATAAGCATCTTTCTCTGCCAAATAAGATTTTTTCTTTTCTTCTTTTTCCTCAATCTTCTTGAGAATATCCTGCAGATCATCCTCTTTCGATTGCAAATGTGCTTTACAATTTTCTATTTCAATATATTTTAAGATCTGTTCCACATAGATCTTATCAGCTCTTGCTTTCTGCAAGGCTAGATTATGCTGACTGATCTCGTCAAGCATTTTAATTCTCTGCTCCAGATCTTCTACGCGTTCCTTGATCTCACGGTAAGCGCCAAGCTGATCACTGATTGTTGCAACTGTATCTTCCTTGCTCTTTGGGAACATATAATCTTTGATAAACTGTCCCGTTCCGTTCGTCATACGAAGTGCAATCGCGCTTTTCTCCATTGTCATCATACGGCCCGGCTCTACATAACCAAAGATTGCATCATAAACCGTTTTCAAATACGCTTCTTTCGATGGATATACACGGTTCACATCTCCGCGACCTCTGTTGTCAGCCGATTCTATCCTTGCTTCTACCAATTTTTTAAGTTTCGCGATTGTATACGGGACACCTTCTTCTGTCAAATATTCATCCTCCGGAATCTTTCCGGAATGACTGAAGAAACAATATTTCCTGATGTCTGTATCTGCCTTTCCAACCTCAAATGAAACACCAATACAAGTATGTGTATTCTTTCCTGTATCCTTAATCTCCAAGACGATCTGAGAACAGAAGTCCTGGTCTTCTCGATTAAAGGAACCGTCTTTCTGCGCTCCTCTAAGATAACTTAGAACACTACGCCTGTTCTTCGCGTCATCCGCCGCTTTATTCAAGAATGTGGAAGATATACTTCCATATAAAACAACCTGGATCGCATCCATAACAGTAGACTTACCAGATCCACTTTTCCCACTGAAAAGATTCACATACTCATGGAACTCCATCACTTTGTGACTGATACCGCCCCAGTTATTCATTAACATTCTAGTAAATATTTTCTTCGACTGTTTCTCTTTCATCTTCCACACCTCCCTCTGCTTCTTCCTGGATTTCCTGTTCAGAAACTTCTTCTGTAATCTCTTCCTCTGCGTACTGATCTTCCTGATATTCTTTGATCAACGCAGTAATATCCATACTTCCACAATATAGATTGATCGTGCTGTAGATATAAATCGGAGTCTCATCCTCAACATTCTGGATTGCTCCCGGCACTTCAATGATCTGATGCTTACTCATCACATATAAAGCTTCTTTCCACTCACCCATCGTAAGCTTATAATTAATCAGATTCGTATTCTTTCCATATTCACGAATCTCCGCCAGATTCGTCACTGTAGCTTTCAAGCCTTCTCCTAAAATCTTATCTCTGTAAATTAATTTAACAAGTAAGATTACTTTTGTAACGGTGGCATTTATCTTTTCTATCGCGATTCCATCTCCATGTAAACGGTAAATGTGTTCCTGTGGGTCATGCACTAATTCACAGTTTAAAACAGACAGATAGTCTTCAATAAACTTTCTGTGTCTTGTACAGATCTCATAATGCAGATTGTCTCTTGGGACAAGTGTTACAGGATCATACTTCATCTGTAAAATACATGTCTGTCTGAATAATGCAGCAATTGTTTTCTTCAGGTTATCAGCTTCTGTCACTGACAATTCTTCCATATAATTAACCATCTGATTCTACTCCCTCTATCGTAAGTTTTGAAAATCGGAAACCAGCCTCATTCTCCATCTCCTGCGCCACTTCAATCTGTGCCTTACTGTCCGCAGATTCTGTTGCATGCTGCCATACCATAAATAACTTCTCCAAATCTTCTATTGATTTTACAGTATCTTTTGTCACTGTGAATTTTCCATTCTGTTCATTTTTCTTTCGGAAATCTCTGATCTCTTTCTGCGTATACAGTGGTTCCAGGACAAATTCTGTCATATTCTCTTCCTGTGATTTCTCAGGTGTTACCGCCTGTGGAGTGAACTTTTCCTTCTGATTTTCACGTCTTTGATACAGACTCTTCTCTGTCATAATCTTATATGGCTCCGAAAACCTAAGTTTTGAAGACAACTTATCCAGAATCTCTTCCGACTTGCCACTTTCATTGATCAGATTAATCAGTGCGACTGTCTGATCTTCTTCCATTACACCTTCCATCATAATGTACCGGATTCTTGCTGCGGCACGGCTTGCAAATACTGTCTTTTGTTCAATCAGCTTATTATATCTGCGCTCAATCGCATCAAACTCTCTCGAAATCTTATAGAGCATATCTGTCGCCTCTTCACAGATCTCAATCATTCTTCGCAGACGATAAGATTTCCTCGTATTTTCCTCTTCGCTTAAGAGTTCTGTTTCAAATGAGTATTTTCTTGCTTCTGTCTTTTCCAGATTTTCTTCGATCAACTCTTTTACAGCTTCTTTGTATCGATAAAAGCTGTCTGTTGTAGTCAATATCGCATATTTTTTGCTATCACTGTTATTGATCTCTTTCACAAGTACTTCCTGGATTCCTCGGAAACTTCTCTGCTTTGACAGTTCATCGAAATATCCACGCATTCCTTCCTGCATGTTCGCGAGCATCTGCAGAAGTGCTCTTGATGTATGAAGCGCACTTTTTAAAATCTCATTATTCTTCTCTTTGTCTAAACTGTAGGTATAGAGATGACTGTATACTGTAAGCACACTCTCTCGTTCCTTACCGTCATTTTCACTGTATAATTTCTGAAATAATTCTACAAACAGCTGACTGTATTCCGGAAATGAAACGACATAACTATTCAACGTTTCATCATAATCCCTTCTAAGCCATCCCCAGTCTTCAAAATGCTTCAGACTGACTGATGCCATGTTGGCTCTGGTGATCAGTTCTCCTTCCTCATCGACTCTTGCCTCACTCCAGTCCAGTGCCATCTTCGCCAGTCGTTCATTCATGATCATCTGACACTCTCGTTCCGTAAGCCCGAGAAGAGAATAAGACTGACTGCTCTCCTCATAAAGCGCTACCAGAAACTGCATATAGAATTCCATATATTTACTTCCAAATATTTTATATAGATCCTTTGGAACTTTTTCGACCAGTTTCATGTTTTTTCTTATGTCTCCTTTTTATTCCCATTAAAGTTTCTTTTACATCTTTTTCGTTTTTCATAACATCTTCTCTGCTTCAAAAAACTGAGAAAAATGTGCAATGACCGGACATTTTCCCTTCTCTGTCTGAAGCCACTCGATCTCATTCACATTTTCCTTCGGCCGATACAAGATCACCGGCATTCCTATATTCTGTGCTCCTGTCACATCATGTGCGATGCTGTCTCCGATAAAGATACTTTCTTCCACCATCACTCCTGCTTTTTCAACACAGAGATCAAAAAGTTTTCGATGCGGTTTTTCCTCGCCAGCCTCTTCACTTGTCACAATTCCATCAATATACTTACCTAATCCAAGCTTTAATACCTTCCGATACTGGACGTCTGAAGTCATATTGGATCCTATACCGATATAAATGCCTCGCTGTTTCAATTCTTTCATCAACTCTTCAATTCCAGGAGATGGAATAATCTGATCGATCAATGTATCCCAGTACAGATTATACATCTCATACGCATATGGGAAAACTGGCTTTCCAAGTGTCTCCAGCATACACTGAAATCTCACCAGGCGATTATGGTTCACCGCATAATCTCTTCCGGCTCTGTCATCTGCCTTCACTCTCGCTTCGGCAACATATTTCTCCAAGTCTTCTTTTGCTATGCCTAAGTTCTCATATGCCCATTCTTTCATCACCGGCATCGTATTATTATGCGCTCCAATATAATCATAAATGGTGTCATCTATATCAAAAAATACTGCTTTTGTCATCCCAATATCTCCTGTTTTTTTGCTACTGTCTTGATTGATGTTTTGCATCTTCTGTGCCTTGCATTCAAGAATGCCTCTGCATTCTTGCTGCGAGATGCGCGTCATGCAATGCATGACATACTTCTTCTGCGCATCTCTGCAATCCTGCCGGAGGCTATATCAGATGGGAGTCATCTCACATCTGATATACCCTGGCACATTTTTGCCTCATTTCATTATAACATGTTTTCATCAAAGAAAAAGAGTTTCGCAAATGACTTTTCCTCTCCATCTGCGAAACTCTTAATATTGATAATCAGCTCTTACTCTGACTTTTCTTCTACCACCGTTTCTTGTGACTGTATTTCTGTTGCCTGTGTTTCCGGCTCTTTTTCTGTTTCCGGTTCTTTCACTGTTTCTGCCTCTGCTGCTTGTGTCTCTGTCGGCTTCATCAGGATTCTTCCGGACTCCTGCTCTTCTTTCTTTTCTCCATCTGCTTCTTCCGGTTCAGGGATTCCCTTCACTTCACGGAAGATCTTCATGAATTCCTTACCTGTGATCGTCTCTTTCTCGATCAGGAAGGCTGCAATCTTATCAAGAGCATCTCTGTTCGCACTCAAGAGGCGTTTTGCTTCTTCATAGGAAGCTTTGAGCATCTTCATGATCTCTTCATCGATCTCCGCTGCTGTCGCTTCTCCACAGTTACGAACTGCACGACCGTCTAAGTAACGGCTCTGAACAGATTCAAGTCCCATCAGACCAAAGCGCTCTGACATACCATACTGTGTGATCATTGCTCTGGCGATCTTCGTTGCCTGCTCGATATCGTTCGATGCACCTGTCGTAACAGTGTCAAATACAATCTCTTCTGCTGCACGTCCACCGAGTGCAACAACGATCATTGCTTCAAGTTCTTTCTTCGTATTTAAAAACTTCTCTTCCTCCGGTGTCTGCATTACATAACCGAGTGCTCCCATTGTTCTAGGAACGATTGTGATCTTCTGTACCGGTTCTGTATTCTTCTGAAGTGCTGTGACAAGCGCATGTCCAACCTCATGATAAGATACGATTCTTCGCTCTTCTGCACTCATGATACGGTCTTTCTTCTCTTTACCTACAAGTACAACTTCCACTGCCTCAAAGAGGTCTTTCTGGCTGACAACCTGTCTGCCATGCTTAACTGCAGTGATTGCAGCCTCATTGATCATATTGGCAAGATCTGATCCAACTGCTCCTGAAGTTGCAAGCGCGATCTCTTCCAGATTGACTGTCTCATCCATCTTAACATCCTTCGCATGAACCTTAAGAATCTCGACACGACCTTTCAGATCCGGCTTATCTACTATGATACGGCGATCGAAACGTCCCGGTCTCAACAGCGCCGGATCAAGTACCTCCGGACGGTTTGTTGCTGCAAGAACAAGTAGTCCCTTATTCGTATCGAATCCATCCATCTCTGCAAGAAGCTGGTTTAATGTCTGCTCACGCTCGTCATTACCGCCACCGCCAAGTGCGCTGTCACGGCTCTTACCGATTGCATCGATCTCATCGATAAATACAATACATGGAGCCATCTGCTGTGCCTGTTTGAACAGGTCACGCACACGGGAAGCACCTACACCGACATACATCTCTACGAATGCAGATCCTGACAAGGAGAAGAACGGAACCTTCGCCTCTCCTGCAACTGCTTTCGCAAGAAGTGTCTTACCTGTTCCCGGAGGTCCTACAAGAAGTGCTCCCTTCGGAAGCTTCGCTCCGATACCTGTATATTTTCCAGGATTATGCAGGAAATCAACAACTTCCTGCAAGGACTCCTTCGCTTCATCTTCACCTGCAACATCTAAGAATGTCACACCTGTCTGCTTCTCCATATACATCTTGGCATTGCTCTTGCCGATTCCCATCATGCCGCCGCCCTTAGACATCTTCTTCATAAGGAAATTAAACATGAATACAAGAAGTACGATCGGAAGGATCACTGTGATGAAGATATCCATGATCAGTGAACTTGCCGTATCCGGAATCTGGGATTTAAACTCTACCCCTGCCTTATCTAAACGCTTTACAAGTGTGTCATCTGATACATTTCCTGTGTAATAATCCGGTTCCTTGCTCTTGGAGCTACCCTGCATCTGACTGATCTGACCAAGCAGACTGTCCATAACATTTTCCTGATCTTCGCTTTCCTTAGAATCTGAACTATCACTCTGGTCTGCAGAAGCTTTCTCATTATCCTTTACTTCTGTAAGTTTTCCCTCTGCCTTTTCCTTTCTGGCATCATCTGTCAAAACGATATTGATCCTTGAATTGGTAAATGTGACAGACTCTACTTTTCCATTATCAACTAATTTCAGAAATTTATCATAGCTGATCTCAGAAGCGCTTCCGCCCTGCATCATAGAATATAGGCCCATAACAACAAAAGTAACCAACAAGGTAGTGAACAAAATAATTCCCCAACCCTGTCGGTTCTTGTTCGGGCCTTTGTTTTTATTGTTATTCTCCATTTTTTTCCTCCAAAACTTAAATAGTGGTTATTTTCCAGCAAATCTTTTACCTTATTTGTAAAAAAACAACTACTTCCTACCATTATAAATAGTGGTTTTCCATAAATCAATAAAAAGATTATGAAAATATTGTAAAAACGTGCCGTTTCATAGTATACTAGAAAAGTAATGCCTGTTTATAACAGATTTATCTGTTAATAATAGTAATAACAGTTCGGCAAAATTTATAGTAAGGAAGATAAAATGATGAAAATTGGATTTGACAATGACAAATATCTGAAAATGCAGTCCGAACATATCCGTGAGCGTATCGGAAAATTCGGTGGAAAGCTCTATCTTGAATTCGGTGGAAAGCTTTTTGATGACTATCATGCTTCCCGTGTACTTCCGGGATTTGAACCTGACAGCAAGCTGCGTCTCTTAAAGGAGCTCAGCGACCAGGCTGAGATTGTCTTTGCAATCAGTGCAAAAGACATTGAAAAGAATAAGATTCGTGGGGATCTTGGTATCACTTATGATTCAGACGTGATCCGCCTGATCGGTACTTACCGTGAGCAGGGACTTTTCGTTGGAAGTGTAGTAATCACACAGTTCTCCGGACAGGAAAGTGCACTTCTGTTCAAGAACCGTCTTGAGAACCTTGGAATCTCTGTATACATTCATTACAACATTCCGGGATATCCATCCAACATTCCACTGATTGTCAGTGAGAATGGTTACGGAAAGAACGATTATATCGAGACTTCACATCCGCTTGTTATTGTAACAGCTCCGGGACCTGGAAGTGGAAAGATGGCTGTCTGCCTGTCTCAGTTATATCAGGAGCACCAGCGCGGAATCGAAGCCGGATATGCGAAGTTCGAGACATTCCCTATCTGGAATCTGCCGCTGAAGCACCCGGTAAACCTCGCTTATGAGGCTGCTACAGCTGACCTTAACGATGTAAATATGATCGACCCATATCATCTTGAAGCTTATGGTGTAACAACTGTAAACTACAATCGTGACGTAGAGATCTTCCCTGTTTTAAATACAATCTTCGAGAAGATCTACGGTTCCAGCCCATACAAATCACCTACAGACATGGGGGTAAATATGGCCGGAAATTGTATCTGTGATGATGAAGCCTGCCGTGAAGCTTCCCGCCAGGAGATCATCCGACGCTACTATGCAGCACTTAATGCGCTTCTGAAAGGTGATGCTTCTGAGAAGGAAGCTGAGAAGATCGAGCTTCTTATGAATATGGAAGGAATTACTGTTTCTGACCGAAAAGTTGCTGTCAAAGCACTGGAGCGTGCTCAGCAGACAGGCGGACCTGCTGCCGCACTGGAGCTTGAAGATGGACGCATCATCACCGGAAAAACTTCCAACCTGCTCGGTGCGAGCGCTGCCCTTCTTGTAAACGTACTGAAGGAACTTGCCGGCATCGACCACAATGTCCATATCATCTCTCCGGAAGCAATTGAACCGATCCAGAAATTGAAAGTGGATTACCTGAACAGCAAAAACCCTCGTCTTCACACAGACGAGATTCTGATTGCACTTTCCGCAAGTGCTGCTGTCAATCCGATCGCTGAGCTTGCACTCTCCCAGCTTCCAAAACTGAAAGGATGCCAGGCTCATACTTCCGTAATGCTTTCAAGTGTTGATATCAAGACATTTAAAAAACTTGGTGTACAGCTCACAAGTGAAGCTGTGAACGAACGTCAAATTTTAAGCTAAAGACAAATCCTTACCAATACAGAAAGATATCACAAAAACCTCTCTGCGGTTTCAGGTATAACCACCTGCTGTCTGAGAGGTTTTTTTCTGCATTTCTCCCATTTTACAAAGCTTTTTCGCCTTCCTTCTTTACATTACTTCGTCAAAATCACTTCATCCCATCTTTTTTCTATGTTTTTATCAAAAAAGTATTGTAATTTTTTTCTGAATAGGTGTATACTTGGAAAGTATTTTTTTTGATAACAACTATTCACGGAGGAGGAAAGACACTATGGCAGTAAAATATGTATTTGTTACAGGCGGAGTTGTATCCGGTCTTGGAAAAGGAATTACAGCTGCATCTTTGGGACGACTTTTGAAAGCGCGTGGTTACACTGTAACTATGCAGAAATTCGATCCTTACATCAATATTGACCCTGGTACAATGAACCCGGTACAGCACGGAGAAGTTTTTGTTACAGATGACGGTGCAGAAACTGACCTTGACCTTGGTCATTACGAAAGATTTATCGATGAAAGCCTGACAAAGAATTCCAATGTTACAACAGGAAAGATCTATTGGTCCGTTCTTCAGAAAGAACGCCGCGGAGATTTCGGTGGAGGAACCGTTCAGGTAATCCCTCATATTACAAATGAGATCAAGAGCCGTTTCTACCGTAATCCGGCTGCAACAGATACTGAGATTGCTATCATTGAGGTCGGTGGAACTGTTGGTGATATTGAAAGCCAGCCTTTCCTTGAATCCATCCGTCAGTTTCAGCATGAACGCGGAGCAGAAAATGTTATCCTGATCCATGTTACGCTGATTCCTTATTTAAGAGCCTCTCAGGAAATGAAGACAAAACCGACACAGGCAAGTGTAAAAGAACTTCAGGGAATGGGAATCCAGCCGGATATCATTGTCTGCCGTTCCGAATATCCACTGGATGATGCAATGAGAAACAAAATTTCTCTGTTCTGTAATCTCCCGGCTGACCATGTACTTCAGAACCTGGACGTAGAATATCTCTACGAGGCACCACTTGCCATGGAGAAAGAACATCTGGCACAGGTTGTATGCGAGTCTCTGCATCTTGACTGCCCGGAACCGGATCTTACAGACTGGACTGAGATGGTTGAAAACCTTCGTCATCCAACACAGGAAGTGACTGTAGCACTGGTTGGAAAATATATCCAGCTTCATGACGCATACATCAGTGTTGTAGAAGCGTTAAAGCACGGCGGAATTTACACACACACAACAGTAAATATCAAATGGATCGATTCCGAAACTGTAACAGAAGAAAATGCTGAAGAACTCTTCTCTGACGTAAGCGGTATTCTTGTTCCTGGTGGATTTGGCCATCGTGGTGTAGAAGGTAAGATCACAGCGATCAAATACGCCCGTACACACAACGTTCCGTTCCTTGGTCTCTGCCTTGGTATGCAGCTGTCTATCGTTGAATTTGCAAGAAATGTCATCGGTTACAAAGACGCACACAGCATGGAACTCAATCCAGATACAACTCATCCGGTCATCCACATCATGTCCGATCAGATTGGTATTGAAGATATTGGCGGTACTTTAAGACTTGGTTCTTATCCATGTGTACTTAAAGACAACTCCCTTGCTTATAAACTGTATGGAAAGAAAGAGATTGAAGAACGTCATCGTCATCGTTATGAAGTAAACAATGACTACCGTGAAGTTCTTGAAGAAAACGGAATGTCCCTTTGCGGACTTTCACCGGACAGCCGTATTGTAGAGATGGTTGAGATCCCTTCTCATCCATGGTTTATCGCAACTCAGGCGCATCCGGAGCTGAAATCCAGACCAAACAGACCGCATCCACTGTTCAAGGGATTCGTTGAAGCTGCACTGGAGAATCAGAAAGAGAAAAATAAATAGCAAAATTTTTAAAGTCACACTCTAAAGTGGACTCAAAAAAGGATTTGATCGTATCTGGCAAAACCCAGATGAATCAAATCCTTTTTCTATCTGACGACAGGTTCTTAAATTCCTGTCCTTCACTTATTATCAACAGATTTCTTTTTCTCTGCTCTCTTTTTCATGATCAGCTCTTCCATCTTCCATCCTGCCCAGCCCGAGAATAGTCCGACGATCAATCCGCCGAGAACATCGGTCGGATAATGTACCCCTACATATAATCTCGATAATGCGATCAAAGTAGCCAATACCATTGCCGCAATTCTCCATTTCTTCGGAAACACTTCCTTGCACTTGTAGATTGCAAATGCTGATGCAAAGGATGCACATGTATGACCGGAAGGGAAAGAAAAATCCTTCTGTTTCTCAATCATAAGTTCTAATTCCTGTATCACTTCATACGGCCTTATTCTGGCAACCACATTCTTTATCGCCACATTTGTGATCAGTGTTCCTATAATAAGTGCAAGCGCTGATGCAAGCCCTGCCTTCCTCGTCTTCTTAGGAATCAGCAGAACGATTGTAAGAAGAATCCAAAAAATTCCAAAGTCTCCAAGATGTGTGATTCCTTTCCAGAACCAGTCCATCCATTCCTGCCGGATATGATCCTGGATAAAAAGCAGAATCTCTCCGTCCATCTTTAATAATGCATCAACCATGTATAACCTCTTCCTTCATAAAAAGCTCATTTACAATACTCTCGTAAATAACACATCTTTCACATTTTTTTATCTTTTTATAATACTTTTTCCCATTCGTAAAAAGTCCCGAGAAATAAAACCACAATTCTTTCATCTTATATAATACCGTTCTGTCACCAGACATTTCCTCACAATATGCCCGGTATAAAAGATCATGGAACTTTCTGAGTTCTGCCTTTTCTGCCTGCCCTCCGCCTTTCAGGACTCTTCCCAGTGCCGGGTCTGCCAGCACTCCGCGTCCAACCATCACGCAATCCAGCTTCGGAAACCGCTCTCTGAGCCTCTTCATATCTTCTGCGTTACAGATATCCCCATTATAGCAGAGTGGATTTCTGCTCTCTTCTGCCGCCATGGCAAATACATCCAGATTCGGTGTATTTTTATAGAGGTCCTTTTGCAGCCTTGGATGTACGATCAGCTCTTCCAACGGATACCGGTTATAGATCTTCAGGAGATCTTCAAATTCTTCCGGTTCAC
>OHHZ01000305.1_pt1 | contig 25850 bp, 19 predicted proteins | sample 1568081 | NCBI WGS metagenome assembly OHHZ01 (sample SAMEA3879597, study PRJEB24766) | human gut metagenome | biome: human-associated habitat; feature: feces | place: USA | collected 1985/1987
CCGCTGCACAGCGTCTTGTCCGTTTTGCCGGAAGATCGGTTTCTGAACATCAGCAAAGGGATTGCAGTGTGCCGCAGCCAGATCGTAAATATCAGCAACGATGGAGTCTATACCATGTCCGACGGGCGCACCTTTCAGGGACGCAAGCGTGGGATGAGCGACCATCGCCGTCTGCGTGCGGAGATTGGGGTGGCGGACACACAGCCCCACTCCATGAACATGAGCCTGCTGGAAAAATGCAGCCTGCTGGACGATATGCCGCTGGCGTTCTGCGTCATTGAGCTGGTCTTTAATGAGGACGGGCATGGCGTGGATTTCATCTTCCGCTACTGCAACGCAGAAATGGCAAATATCGAGGGTGTGCCAGTGGAAGAAATGCTGGATCGCTCTTTTTACAAGGTGTTCCCCAATGGCGATAAAAAGTGGCTGGTATCGTATGCAGATGTGGCGCTGAACGGCACAAAGCACACTCTTCACGATTACAGCCCGGAGGCGGATAAATACCTGACCATCCATTGTTACCAGCCGGAGCCGGGGTATTGTGCCTGCGTGCTGCAAGCAACAGATCCGTGACGGTGACACATTAAAAAGAACCACAAAAAACCAGAACTGCATCGCTGATTCAGCCCGCAGTTCTGGTTTTTACTTATTTGTTTTTTACCAGCAGCGCCTGATAGGGTTCCAACTCCACATCCGCCAGCCAGACGGAAGTGCCCTCCGGGGTGTGATACTCGCCGCCCAGAGCGTCCAGACTTGCCCCTGCCGGGTACTCGGTAAAGTTGAACAGTCCCACCAGCGTTTCCTCGCCGCGCTTGCGTACCAGTGCCAGCACGCCGGGGTTGTGGCTGTCCCATGTGGTCACCCACGCATCCGGGGCAAAGCAGGGGTCTGCCCGCATTTGGCGCAGCTGCTCCATGCCCTGCCACAGCTGGTTTTGCAGTGTGCCCTTCCGGGTGCGCTGCTTGGCATCCTCCCAGTTAAATTTGCTGCGGTGCAGATTGCGGCTGTCTTCCACACGGTCGGGGTCGTTTTTGTAGTCCCAGCCATTGCGCTGTGCAATTTCATCCCCGCAGTTCAGCATGGGGAAGCCCTGCAAGAATGCCATAGCAGTGTGCAGCAAAAGGTCACGCTTCACGGCGTAGTCCAGTGCGGTTTTGTCGCCTTTATCCAGTGCCTGCTCCACGCCGCACAGGCTGGCAGTGGTGCCGCAGCTTCGGGCATCACCGGTGGCGGGGTCGTAGTTGTACAGCTCGCCCTTTGCCCAGCTGCCGGGGAAATTGCCCTCATAGAAGTGGTACAGATATTCTTTATGTTTCTGGGGGTCGATGCCAAGACGGTTTTCCACCGCCTCGTCCAGACCCCAGCCGATGTCATCGTGGCAGCGCAGATAGTTCACGAACCAGCAGTTGTCCGGCAGGGCGTGGAGGGCATCCAGCTGCGCTTTCAGCAGCCGGGTGTCCCGGCTGGCAAGGGCACCCCACAGGTTGACCATGGTGGATACGTTGTAGAGCATGTGGCATTCCGGCTTTTCCGGGGTGCCGAAATAGGCGGCAAGCTCCTTGGGTGCCATGACCACCTCGCCCTTGAGGATGACCGCCGGGCAGACGCATTCCAGCACCATGCGGAGCATCCGCACGATGGTGTGCACCTGCGGCAGATTGCGGCAGGTGGTGCCCAGCTGCTTCCAGATATAGGGTACCGCGTCAATGCGGAACACCTCTACGCCCAGATTTGCCAGATGCAGGATGCTCTTGGTCATGTCCACGAACACCGCCGGGTTTGCATAATTCAGGTCCCACTGGTAGTCGTGGAAGGTGGTCAGCACCCACTTGTGCATTTCCTCACACCAGGTAAAGTTGCCGGGTGCGGTGTTGGGGAACACCTGCGGAACGGTCTGCTCGTACTGGTCGGGGATGGTGCGGTCCTCGTAGAGGTGGTAATAGGCCTGAAACCACGGGTCGCCCGCCTTTGCCGCCATCGCCCAGCGGTGGGTGCTGGCGGTGTGGTTCATGACAAAATCCAGACACAGGCTGATGCCGGCTTTCCGCAGCTCCCGGGTCAGGTTTTCCAGATCTTTGTTGGTGCCAAGGGCAGGGTCTACGGTATCGAAATCCTCCACCGCATAGCCGCCATCGTTGTGGGGGTGGGGCATCTGCAGCAGGGGCATCAGGTGCAGATAGGTCAGCTTCTGCTCCTTGAGGTAGGGCAGTTTCTTTGCCAGTTCTTTCAGATTTCCGGCAAAGAGGTCGGTGTACATGGTCATGCCGAACATATTGCCCCGCTTGTACCACTCCGGGTCGGCAGAGCGTGCCTTGTCCAGTGCTTTCAGCTCGGCGCTGCGGGCGTTGTAGGCTTCTGCCATCTCCCGCTCCAGAACTTCCAGCCCTTCCCGGTTGTGGTACAGTTCCATGAACAGCCATTCCAGCTCGTCCTTGTGCTTGGCAAACCGGGACTCAAATTCCTGTTTTGCTGCCATAGGTCAGCCCTCCACTTCCGCAAGGGTGGGCATGGCAGGGATAGCACCATGCCGGCTGGTGGTGATGCTGGCCGCTTTGTTGGCAAAGGCCAGAATGCCTTCCAGCTTGTCCACCGTCAGGGTGTCCAGCTCCTCCTTGCAGAGCTTGGACAGGGCAGCCCCAAAGAAGGTATCGCCTGCGCCGTTGGTGTCGCCTACCTTGCAGGGAACGCCAGCCACATGGCCGGTCTTGTCCCCAAAGCGGTAGAATACGCCGTTTGCACCCAAGGTGACGAAAATCAGCCGGATGCCGTTCTGTGCCAGCTGTGCCGTGCCGCTTTCGCAGTCGGTGGTGCCGGTGAGCAGGGGCAGCTCTTCATCGGAAACTTTCAGAATATCCACCAGCGGCAGGGGAGCTTTCATCTGAGCAATGGCATCCTCTTTGTTCTTCCAGAGGTTTGCACGGTAATTGGGGTCGTAGGTGATGGTAGCACCCAGCTTTTTGGCGCGGGCGGCAGCATCCAGCGTAGCGGTGCGGGAGGGGTCAGCGGTGAGGCTGACAGAGCCAAAGTGGACGATTTTGGCAGCTTTCAGAGCGCCCTCCGAAATGTCCTCTTTGCTCAGCATCACGTCAGCGTTGGCACTGCGGTAGAAGCTGAAATCCCGCTCGCCGGTGGCATCCACCGAGACCACCGCCATGGTGGTGGGGTGGTCTGCATCCACCGCCATGCCGGAAACGTCCACCTTGTTTTCTGCCAGAACCTCTTTCAGGTAGCGGCCAAAGGCATCTGCACCCACCTTGCCGATAAAGGCGGTCTGTGCGCCCAGCCGGGCGGCAGCCACCGCCAGATTTGCCGGGGCACCGCCGGGGTTTGCGGCAAACTGAGGAATGCCGCGGGCATCTTTGCCGGTCTGGGTCAGGTCGATCAAAACTTCACCAATCGTTACAATGTCCATGATAATTCTCCTTATTCTTGATTTGAAACCCAACGATCACCGCTGGAACAGATAATGAATGTAAGCGGCTGCACGCTCCGGGTGCGGTGCATTCTGCACTACCCCAAGATAGACCTTGCCAGAAAAACCTGCCTGCCTGACAAACGGCGTGTCCGAAATATCCAGCACGGTCCCACCGGCGTTCAGACCCGACAGTGCATGGAAAGACGCATCCAGTGTCCGCAGATCGAGAAAATAATCATCTGCCAACAGTCGATCCCGTGCATATTCGTCCATCAGAACAACATCTAACCGCTGGGCACTGACTGCACCCAGCAGCTTCATCTCCGAAGCATATACATACTGCTCCTCTGCGCGTTCGCTCTCGCTGAGCAGCAAGCCGGACAGCAGATCGACCTGTTGCTTTTTGGTCAGACCCTGCGCCTCGGCAAAGCCGGTGGTAAGCTGTTCCGTCAGATCAGACCCGGCAGTGATATTTACCAGACCAAGGTAAAGCACATCCTCTTTTTTCGTCACATGGCGGTAGGCTGCATAGCCGAGGATATAGACGACGATGAGCACGATCGCAATGGGCAGCTTGTAATATGCCCAGATGTGCTCCCACTTTTTGCGCCCATGGAGGGAGCGGAGCGTATCCCGGTCAGTTTTTGTCATGGTCGTATTCCTCGTGTACTGCATCAGGGTCTCCACCGATCAGATAGAGGATCCGAAGCATCAGAAAGGAGCAGAGCATGGCGCAGAAGCCCATGCCCAGCAGGAATGCAGGCGTGAACACAAACACTATGACGTACCCCATGATGCCATAGATCGCCGCCATCAGCAGGGTGCAAAACAGATACCGGACACCCACGAGAAACGCTGTTTTCAGGATGCCGAAGGTGGTGTTTTCAAACCGTGCCAGCAGAGGAAAGGCATACAGCAGAACGATGCCGTACAGAACTGCCGCACCAATAAGCACTGCAGTGAGCAGCGTCCAGAAAATGTTTTCGCTCCACATTCGGCGCAGCACAAAGCCATCCGCAGCCAGGAAACTGCCGACTGCCAGCAGGATAAGCCAGAGTTTTGTGGCAGGCTTAAAATTTTCCCGGAACGCCTTAAAAAACATCCGGGTCAGACCATCGTCCCGATCTTCCGCCATTTTGAGCGTGACGTAGAACAATGCGGTCGTAGAAGCCCCTATGGTAACGATGGGCAGGCTGCACACGAGCCATAAGATGTTCAGGTAAGCACTGTAAGTCAATTTCGTCAGCACAGCAAACAGCGGCTTGTCCGTATTGCACAGGTCACGCATGGGGGTTCTCCTTTCGCTCAATCTCCTGTGGATTCGCGCAGGATCAGGTTGGTTTCCGTATAGACGGTGCGATAGTTCAGCGATGGCTCTTCGATGCGGGTCATAAGCAGATTGGCAGCGGTGTAGCCCATGATCTGTCCATGGATATGGATCGAAGTCAGACGGGGGGCAAAGTAGGAAGCCTCCTGACTGTCATCGAAGCCGCAGACCCAGATATCATCGGGAACCGAATACCCCAGCTCATTCAATGCCTTGACCAGATCCATGGCAACAAAGTCATTGGCGCAGACAAAGGCATCCGGCATCGTTTTGAACCGACGTATGGTTTCGTACAGGGATACCGGATAGTTCTGCTGTCCAGATGGCATCGCACAGGTGCTCAGGCCTTCTGTCAGACCAAAGTGCTCCACTGCATCCTTATAAGCCATATAACGCTCAAAGAAGGACTGACAGTGGTTTTTATCCCCCGCAAAGCTGATGCGTTTTTTGCCGCGCTGGACCATGTGGGTCACCGCATTCTGGATCTCAATGCGGTTTTCCATATAAAGGCGGTCAGCTTTAAGAGGAGGACGCATATCCATCACAGGGGTGTCTACAAACAGCAGCGGAACATCCAGATCGCACAGCATCTGTGCGTAGTCATAGTCGAATACTTCAAAGCAGATGATGCCGGCTGTGCGCTGGATGTTGAGAGAAGATGGAAGTTTTTTCTCTTTCAGCTCTATGGGAGAAATGCGATGAATGGTCATGCAGCTGTGCAGATGGTCGATTTCCGACTGGAAACGATCCAGCATCATGGAGGAAAAGTGAGAGTTGTTCAGAAACCGGGTCGTCAGCATGGCGATCTCCCGTTTGTCACTCGGCAGAATGAAAGGCTCTGCTGCTTTTGCAGCGTCTTCCTGAAACAGCGGCAGATAGGCAAACTGCTTATAGCCCATTTCGGCGGCTTTGCGCAGGATCTTCTCCCGTGTGGCATCTGCCAGCACACCGGTGTTGTTGATGGCCTTTGAAACTGTGTTGCGGGAAAGCTGCAGTTCGTTTGCAATATCCTGAATGGTGACCTTGGTTGCCATAAGTCATCCTCTTTCTTTACAGTATAGAGGTGGATGTTCCTTCTTTTATAGATAAAGTCTGTGACGGATCTTGTTCTTTATGACTCCAGTATAGTGCAAATGCACAAATTAGTCAAACGTAAAAATGCAAATCATCATTTTGCATATTTGCGCACTTTCGAATTTGTGCATCTGTACAAATCCACAGTATTTCTTGATATATACTATGAATTATCGTTGACATTCGCTTGCTTGCGTGGTATAAATGAATTACAGAGTTTTACATTTGCACAATCAAAGTAAAAAGCGCAAGATTCAAAGGTGCAAATGTAAAATGCAAATCAAGCGGCAAGCAAATCAAAAAGGAGGAGAATGATTCATGAAAGCAAAGACAGCCTCGTCGGAAACGGCTGTGCTGGCAGCAGAACGCAAGCTGCACAACACATGGGTCTACATCAAACGGCATTGGCAGCTTTACCTGTTGTTCCTGCTGCCTGCCGTGGTGCTGACGCTGGTGTTCAAGTACGCTCCCATGGGCGGTGTGCTGATCGCGTTCCAGAAGTACAATCCCTTCAAGGGCATCTGGGGCAGCGAGTGGGTAGGCTTCAAAAACTTTACCCGCTTCATGTCCTCGCCGGACTTCCAGCGCTATCTGATCAACACCCTGAAGCTGAGCGTCTACGGTCTGCTGTGGGGCTTCCCGATCCCCATCCTGCTGGCATTCCTGCTCAACCGTATCGAGAGCAAGAAGATCAAGCAGAAGGTGCAGCTGGTGCTGTATATGCCCAACTTCATCTCGGTCATCGTGCTGTGCGGTATCGTCCGGGTGCTGCTGAGTGTCACCGGTCCGGTGAACGGCCTGCTTCACACCAGCATCAACTTCATGACGCTGCCGGAAGTGTTCCGCCCCATCTACATCATCAGCGGCATCTGGCAGGGTGCCGGCTGGGCATCCATCATGTACACCGCATCTCTTTCTAACGCCAGCAAAGATCTGAAGGAAGCTGCGATGATCGACGGCGCAAACCTGATCCAGCAGATCATGACGGTGGAGTGGCCCGCCATTAAGGATATGGTCGTTATTCAGTTCATCCTGCAGGCAGGCAACATCATGAGCATCGGTTTTGAAAAAGCCTATGCCCTGCAAACTGACCTGAACCTGAACACTGCCGAGATCATTGCAACGTATGTTTATAAAAAGGGCCTGTTGGACGGCGATTACAGCTTTTCCACGGCAGTCGGTCTGTTCAACACCATTGTCAACGTCATCCTGCTGATCGCAGTGAACAAGATCGTTGCCAAAATGAACGATGGCAAGGGCTTGTAAGGAGGGGTTTACCATGGCAAAACAGAAAAAATCAAAAATGGCCCTCTACACCAGACAAGATAAGATCATCCTGTACTGCGGCTACGCACTTCTGGGCTTGTTCCTGCTGGCGATCATCGTTCCGATGATCTACATCGTCATCGCGTCCTTTATGGACCCGGTCACTCTGCAAAACAAGGGCATCTCCTTTGATTTCAGCAAGTGGAGTCTGGATGCTTACCAGCGTGTCGTTTCGGACAAGCAGATCTGGGTCGGCTTCAAGAACGCAGTACTTTACTCGATCATCTTCACCATCATCTCGGTAGCTGTGACGATGCTTGCCGCTTATCCCATGTCGCTGCCGGACTTCAAAGGCAAAAAGATCTTCAACACCTTGTTTGTGATCACGATGTTTTTCAGCGGCGGTCTGATCCCCACCTACCTGCTCATCAACAATCTGGGTCTGCTGGATTCCATGTGGGCGGTCATTCTGCCGGGAGCATTCAGCGTGTGGAACATGATCATTGCCCGTACCTATTATCAAGGCATCCCGCGTGAGCTGCGCGAAGCTGCGGATGTGGATGGAGCCAGCGAGATGCTTTACTTCTTCAAGATCCTGCTGCCCGTCTGTATGCCGGTGGTGGCAGTTCTGGCCCTGTGGCAGTTCGTGGCAATGTGGAACAGCTACTTTGACGCCATGATCTACCTGAACAGCGCATCGAAGCAGCCGCTGCAGCTGGTGCTGCGTTCCATCCTGATCCAGAGCCAGCCGGAATCCGGCATGATCGCAGATATCCAGAGCACTGCCGAACGTGCGAAGATGGCAGAGCTGCTCAAATATGCAACCATTATTATTTCCAGTCTGCCGCTGCTGGTGATGTATCCCTTCTTCCAGAAGTATTTTGATGCCGGCATCATGGCTGGTTCCATTAAAGGCTGAGGATATTCCAGAATTTTATGAGCCGGTACGCTCATCTGTTACACGAAGAAAGAACCATAAAAAAGGAGAAAATACCATGAAAAAGCTGATCTCTCGCCGCAACTTCCTCAAGGTCTGCGCTCTGGCGGGCTCTGCCGCTGCTCTGTCTGCCTGTGGCGGCGGCAAATCCACCGGCGGCAGCAATTCTGCTGCCGCAGCTGTGGACACGACCGGTGCCGTTACATTTCCGCTGTCCGAAAAGGTCACCTTTACCGGTATGACCAGCTTCCCTGTGGGCAGCGAATCCGAGCCGAACAACCGCACCATCTTCAAGCGTCTGGAAGAGCAGACCAATGTGCACATCGACTGGACCGCCATCCAGTCCGACCAGTGGAACGATAAGATCACCCTGAATATGTCCAACCCCAACACCCTGACGGATTTTGTTTTTACTGCTGATTTTACCGACAGCAATCTGCTGCGCTACGCAGATCAGGGTGTCATCCTCAATCTGGAAGACTACATTGACAACAATATGCCGAATCTCCAGAAGGTCTTTGAGCAGTACCCGGAGTACCGCACCATGTGCACCGACAGCGATGGCCACATCTGGGCACTGCCCTGGATCGAGCAGCTCGGCGCAGAAAAGACCGCCATCCAGACCATTGGCAACATGAGCTTCATCAATACCAAGTGGCTGAACTTCCTCGGTCTGTCGATGCCCACCACAGTGGACGAGTTTGAGCAGGTGCTGATGGCATTCCGTGATAACGCCGCTTCTATCAAGGCAGAGTATGGCATTGACGGCGACATCATCCCCATGTCCTGCATCGTCAACAACGGCGATCAGGACCCCAGCATCCTCATCAATGGCTTTGGCGAAGGCTACGGCGATGCAGACAAAGACCGCCATATCGCTGTTACCAACGACCGGAAAGTCATCTGTGCCGCCACCCAGCAGGGCTACCGTGATGGTCTGGACTGGCTGCACAAGCTGTATGCCGAAAAGCTCATTGACCCGGAGTGCTTCACGCAGGAGTGGTCCACCTATGTTTCCAAGGGCAAGGCTGGCCGCTATGGTGTCTGCTTCAGCTGGGATGTTGCCAACATTGACAACCTGACCGACTGGGAGCCGCTGCCTGCCCTGACCGCCGATACCCGGAATATCACTCCGCAGAACGGCTCTTTCACCAGCGGCTTTGCCCGCGGCAAGTGCGTTGTTACCGCAAAGGCGACTAATCCTGCACTGGTTTGTGCATGGCTGGATCAGATGTACGCACCCCTCCAGTCTCCGCAGAACAACTGGGGTACTTACGGCGATGCGGAAGGCTTTAACATTTTTGAACTGTCCACCAACGATAAGGGCGAGCCCATGCTGAAGCACGCTCCTCTGGGCGATGCTTCTCCCGTGGAAGTCCGTGAAGCGCAGTGTGTCAGTGGGCCTCTGGCGGTTCTGGATGATTACTATGGTGTATACGTTACCTGCCCGGACGATGCACAGTACCGTCTGGACTGGATCAAGGAGATCTACACCCCGGATATGAACAACGATTATGTCTATCCCAATGTCTTTATGAGCAACGAGGACACCGAGCAGGTCTCTAACCTGCAGGCAGATCTGCAGACCTACATGAATACGCAGAAGGCGAACTGGATCATGAACGGCACTAAGGATGCAGAGTGGAACGACTATCTGAGCAAGCTGGAAGCCTACGGCCTGTCCGACTATCTGGGCATTATGCAGAAATATCTGGATGCTTACTACGCATAAGAATTCTTTCCTTTGGAGGATTCCATGAACGATTTGACTTTACAAAAAGCCCGTGCCTACGAAGCCGAGCACGGCGCTGCCATTACCCCGGCGGAACGCCCTGCTTACCACATGACTCCTTATGTGGGCTGGCTCAACGACCCCAACGGCTTCTCTTATTACAAAGGGAAGTATCACCAGTTCTATCAGTATAACCCCTACGATGTGCGGTGGGCGCCCATGCACTGGGGTCACGCCGTCAGCACCGACCTGCTGCACTGGGAGTATCTGCCCTGTGCACTTGCCCCGGATTCCCCGGTGGACAACGGCCCCGGCTGCTTCTCCGGCTCTGCCACCGAGATGGATGACGGCAAGCAGCTGCTGATGTACACCAGCGTGATTGCAGAAAAGCAGCCCAATGGGGAGATGCGGGATATCCAGACCCAGAGCATTGCCATCGGTGACGGTCTCAACTACGAAAAGCCTGCCTGCAACCCGGTGCTGACCCAGAAAGACCTGCCGGAAGGCTTCAGCAGGTTCGACTTCCGGGACCCCAAGATCTGGCGTGAGGCCGACGGCACCTACTCCGCCGTCACCGTCTGCCTGGCCGAGGACGGCAGCGGCGCAGCGGCACTGTTCCAGAGCAAGGACGGCTTCGACTGGCACTTTGTCACGGTGCTGGAACGCTGCAACAATCAGTACGGCAAAATGTGGGAGTGCCCGGACTTCTTCCCGCTGGACGGCAAGCAGGTCTTGATGCTCGGCCCCATGGAGATGCTGCCCAAGGGCGAGTTCCACAATGGTCACAACGTCATTGCCTTCATCGGCAGCTACGACGAAGCCACCCACACCTTCACCAAGGAAAATGTGCAGCTGATGGACGGCGGCATCGACTTCTACGCCACCCAGACCACCCTTGCCCCGGATGGCCGCCGCATCATGACCGCATGGCTGCAGACCTGGTCGGACACCGAGGATAAGCCCCAGGGCTGCAAGTGGTTCGGGCAGACCATCTGCCCCCGGGAGCTGCACATCAAGGATGGACGCATTGTTCAGGCCCCGGTGCGGGAGCTGGATGCCGTCCACGGCAAGCGCACCTTCCACGAAAATGTGACGGTGCAAAGCGAAACTTCTCTGGAAGGCATCAAGGGCCGTGTGGCCGACCTGACCGTCACGGTGCAGCCCGGCGAATACCGCTCCTTCACCCTGAAGCTGGCCGCCGATGCAGACCATCACACCAGCCTGACCTACGATCCCTACACTTCCGAGCTGACGCTGGATCGCAGCTATGCCGGTTCCCGTGCCGACATCGTTCACCGCCGCAGCTGCAAGGTGCGCAGCCAGAACGGTGCGCTCAAGCTCCGCATCCTGCTGGACAAAAACAGCATCGAAGTTTTCGCCAACGATGGCGAGCAGACCATGACCGCATGGATCTACACCCCCCAGTCTGCCGACGGCATCACCTTTGCTGCCGATGGCAAAGCAACTGTTACGGCAGAACAGTTTGAGCTGAATCTGTAACCTGATATTCCCTTCATTTCTCCTTCATTGAATACAGCCCCGCTTTGGCTTCTCCTTCGCCAAAGCGGGGCTGTGTTTTTGTATGGGTTCTATGCGTTCTGCCCCCGTTCCGGGGGCTTTTTTGTGTCCGGGAGGCAGCGTTTTCTGAAAACGCTGCCAAACTGCAAAAAAAGTTACAATTTTCTCATCAAAAAAGGCGGTTTCCCATTGACAGCCTTGTTATAATAGGAGTGTAAGATTTTTGAGCCAGCACTCTGCGGCTCTGATTGCTGAACGGCCCTTGCGGGCTTTTGGAAAAAGAAAGAGGCATACAGCATTATGACGAATATCGATATTTTCTCCGGCTTCCTTGGTGCCGGCAAGACGACCCTGATCAAGAAGCTCATCAAGGAATCCTTTGCGGGCCAGAAGGTGGTCCTGATCGAGAACGAGTTCGGTGAGATCGGCATCGACGGCGGCTTCCTGAAGGAGTCCGGCATCCAGATCAACGAGCTGAACGCAGGCTGCATCTGCTGCTCTCTGGTGGGCGATTTCCGTGCCGCTCTGCAGCAGGTGGTGGAGCAGTACCACCCCGACCGCATCGTCATCGAGCCGTCCGGTGTGGGCAAGCTGAGTGATGTGACCCGCGCCGTGGAGGGCGTGGCAGAGCATCTGGACGTGCAGCTGAACAGCTTTGTCACCGTGGCCGATGTCAACAAGGTCAAGATGTATATGAAGAACTTCGGTGAGTTCTATGATGATCAGATCAGCCACGCAAGCTGCATCATCCTGAGCCGCACCCAGACCGCCAGCGAGGAGAAGATCGCCGCTGCGGTCGCCATGCTGCGCGAGAAGAACCCCACCGCTACCATCGTGACCACCGCATGGGATTCCCTGACCGGTGAGCAGATCCTGAAGGCCATGTCCTCCAAGGACGATTTCAAGGCAGAGCTGATCGCCATGGCTGCCAAGGCCAATGAGGAGCACGCCGAGGAGGACGAGGAAGAAGAGCACGAGCATCATCATCACCATTACGATGAGAACGGTGTGTGCAGCTGCGGCCATCACCACCATGATCACGATGACGACGACGATGATGAGGACGAGCACGAGCATCACCACGACCACGAGGATGATGACCACGAGGAGCACTGCTGCCACCACCATCACGATCACGACCATGAGGATGACCATGACCATGATGAGCATGAGCATCATCACCACGATGAGGACGGCCACTGCTGCTGCGGCCATCACCACCACCATCACCACGATCACGATGCCGATGAGGTGTTCACCAGCTGGGGTGTCGAGACGGCCAAGAAGTTCAGCAAGGCAGACATCGAGCATGCACTGACCGAGCTGGACGGCGGCAAGTACGGCATGATCCTGCGCTCCAAGGGCATCGTGGACGGCGGTGCCGACGGCTGGCTGGAGTTCGATTACGTCCCCGGCGAGTGGGAAGTGCGTCAGCGCGGTGCCGACGTGGGCGGCAAGCTGGTCGTCATCGGCTCCAAGCTGGACGAAAAGGCCATTGCCGCACTGTTTGGCTGCTGAGCTGCAAGTTGTGTAAGGAGAAAAACCAATTATGGCAAACGAGATCCCGGTTTACCTGTTTGTGGGCTTCCTCGAAAGCGGCAAGACCAAGTTCATTCAGGAGACCTTTGAAGACCCCAATTTCGACTCCGGCGACAAGACCCTGCTGCTGGTCTGCGAAGAGGGCGAAGAAGAATATAACGAGAAGAAGTTCGCCTTCCCCGGCGTGACGCTGAAGGTCCTTGAGGATAAGGCGGAGCTGAACCCCCAGAATCTGGCCAGGCTCGAAAAAGAATCCGGCGCAGGCCGTGTGGTCATTGAGTACAACGGCATGTGGCTGCTGCAGGATCTGGCCAACAACCTGCCCGAGAACTGGATCGTCTACCAGTGCATTGCCACGGCCGACGGCACCACGGCCCTGACCTACGCCCGCGACAACTCCATGCGCTCTCTGCTGCTGGACAAGATCGCCCGCAGTGAGCTGATCGTGTTCAACCGCGCCGAGGCCGTGAACAACGATGCCGCCCGTCAGGAGCTGCACAAGCTGGTGCGTCAGGCCTCCCGCAAGTGCGATATCGCCTATGAGTTCGCCGACGGCAGCGTGGCATACGATGACATCCCTGACCCGCTGCCCTTTGATCTGAACGCCCCGATCGTTGAGATCGGTGAGGACGATTTCGGCATCTGGTATATGGACTGCCAGGACGAGCCCCAGAAGTATGTGGGCAAGACTGTCCGGTTCCTGGCGCAGGTCTGCCAGACCAACCGCGCGGGCAAAAACAGCTTTGTGCCCGGCCGTTTTGCAATGACCTGCTGTGTGCAGGATATCCAGTTCGTGGGCTTCCCCTGCAGCTATGATGGCTACAAGGCACTGGAGCAGCGCGCCTGGGTCACTGTGACCGCCAAGGTCAATTACAAGTTCCACAACATCTACCGCGGCAAAGGCCCGGTGCTGACCGCCATCTCGGTGGAGCCCGCCGAAAAGCCGCAGAACGATGTCGTAACATTCTCTTAAATCCTATCTTATACAGGGAGGACTTCACCATGAAAACTCTGTTCCGTGTTCTGGGTGCCGCTGCCGCTGTGGCTGTTACCGGTGCCGCCATCGTCGTGCTGGACAAAGTTCTGAACGACAAGGACCCGCTCCACGTCGAAAACGTGGAGTTCCCTGAGGAAGCTGAAAAGGACCCCGCCGAGGCCGAAAAGACTGCCGAAGCCTACGCCGAGGGCGAGGCCAAGGAGACCGCTCCCGGTGACGCATGGCCCCCTGCCTTTGAAAAGGCTCCTGCCGAGCCCGAGACTGCGCCCGCCGCCCCGGTGGTGGAAGCTGCCCGGGCAGAGGAGACTGCCGAGGAAAAGCCTGCAGCAGAGGGAACGACCGTGAATCCTGTGGAGGCAGGCCCTGCCGTTGCCCCCAAGGATGAGAACGGCAAGTTCGATACCACCAAGATCGCGGAAGCCAGCGATTTCACCGGCATCGAAGAGGAATCCGGCTGCAAGAGCTGAGCAAAGCAATAAAAGGACGCTGTGCCGCAGGGCACAGCGTCCTTTTTCTGTCTGGGTCATTTCCGCAGGGCTTTGGCGGCTTCGGTGCCTGCCACGGCACCCTCGTACACGGCCTTGGCGACCTGCAGCAGCCCGCCGGTGCAGTCTCCGGCGGCATACAGGCCGGGCAGGGAGGTCTGCATGTGGTCATCCACCACGATCCGGCTGCCGTTCACCTCGGCCCCCAGCTTGCGGGCCAGGGCAGTGCTGCCCGCCACGCCCAGCGCCACGAACACGCCGGAGACTTCCAGTGTCCCGCCGTCTTTCAGCTGCACGCCGGTGACCCGCTCTTCACCGAGGATGGCTTCCACGGCTTCCGTCCGCACGGCCACTTCCGGCGGGAACTGTGCCGTCAGCGGGGCCCCGCCCGTGAGCAGGGTGACGCTGTGGGCCACGGGCAGCAGGGCCTGTACCTCGTGCAGGGCGTACTCTCCGCTGCCCAGGACGGCTACATCCCTGCCGCGGTAGAAAAAGGCATCGCAGGTGGCACAGTAGCTCACGCCGTGGCCCTCCAGCCCGGCAAGGCCCGGAATGCGGGGTGCTGCCCGGGAAGCCCCGGTGGCCAGAATGACGGCATCGGCAGGGAAATCCCCGGCCAGCGTCTCCACGGTCAGCTTGTCGGTGTAGGTCAGGCCCACGGCCTCGGTGGTGACGAACTCCACCCCCACGGCCTTGGCACCCTCGATGCCCCGGCGTTCCAGCTCGGCACCGGCGATGGGTTCGGCAAAGCCGTAGTAGTTCTGGATGAGCTCGGCCCGGTCCAGTGCGCCGGGGCCCTTGGTCAGAACGGTGGTCTGCACTCCGGCGCGCGCGGCATACAATGCCGCCGAGACACCTGCGGGGCCGGAACCGATGATCACAATGTTAGACATGGCAGTTTCTCCTTATGGTAGGTTTGCTTTTGTCCAACCTCTCAGTCTCGCATCCGCTCGACAGCTCCCCTAGTAGGGGAGCCCTTGGCATTGCGTAAAGCCTTGCCTCTTTGCCAAGGCCTCTCCTACTAGGAGAGGTGGCATTGCGTAGCAATGACGGAGAGGTTGTACAGAGCAGAACCTGCCCTCCAAAATTACACACAACTTATATTTTACCAGCAATTCCACCTAGATGCAAGAGTTTTTGTTATTTTTTCAGGAGGAAGCAGGGTAAGGGGGCGGTATCGGCCCAATTGGCAAAGCCGCAGACAAGGGCGGTGCACTGTTTCAGGGGCCGGGAGCGCATCCACTGGAGGATCTCGGTCTTTTCGTCGGAGCCGATGACCTTGCCGCTGTACAGGATGGCGCTGAGCACCCCGCCGGGCCGCAGGGCCTCGAGGGCAGCTTCCAGCGCCGGGATGCTGCTTTGGGCGTGGGAGAACACCCCGTGGTCGGCACCGGGCAGCCAGCCGAAGTTGAACATCACGGCATCAACGGTTCCGGGCTGTACATATTGTAAGAGGTTGGCGTGGCTGTCGCAGTGAAGCTCTGCCGCAAGGCCCTTCCGTGCAAGATTCTGCCGGGTGGAGGCAATGGCTTCAGGCTGGATGTCAAAGCCCAGCACCCGGCCCCCTTCGCCCACAAGGCGGCAGAGAAAGGCCGTGTCGCCCCCGTTGCCGCAGGTGGCATCGATGCAGAGCCTGGGGTCAGCCAGCCGCGCGGCGAGGAAGTCCTGCACAAGCTTCACGGCCGTCAGGTCGGGGGTGCGGCGGCGGCACAGGCCGCTGCCCTCTGCCGCAAAACCGAACTTTGCCCAGAAGGCCAGCTCCCCCGCATCGGCAGGCAGAGGAGCCGTGAACACCGTGGCGCTCTCTTTGTCATAGCCGCCCAGGCTGCGCAATACCTCTTTTAACAGGTAGGAACCGTAGCCCTTGCGCCGCCATTCCGGCACAATGGTCAGGGCAGTGATGTCCGCGCCCTGCTCCGTGGGCCGGGCCTGGCAGGTGCCAATGATGGTTTTCTCTTTATACAGGGCATAACCGCCCGGGGTCTTTTCCAGTTTCATAATTTGCTCCTTTCGCGGGCTTGCCCTGTTGGGCTAAACCTCTCAGTCGCGGGCGCTGCCGCGACAGCTCCCCTAGTAGGGGAGCCCTTGGCAGAAGATTCGTTTTTTCGCAATAATCGCTGACGCTCCAAAACCAATACCTGCCGCAGGGCAAACAGGAGCGAAGCGCCGACCCACGAAAACGCGACGGTATGCCAAGGCCTCTCCTACTAGGAGAGGTGGCATCGAGCAAAGCGAAGATGACGGAGAGGTTTCGCAACGCTGCCGGCTTCTGCGCTGCACCCTTAAAATACCAAGCCCCCGCGCCGCTGTCAAGGCTTCCCGCTGCGACCTTATTTCACATATTCTTCACCCGGTCAGCGATTCCTTTTCACAATTACCGGATACAATAGAAACAGTTCCAAGGAGGTGCGGCAGAAGCGCCCCCTCCGAACCATTCCCTTTGAGAAAGGAAGTAACCAGTATGGATAACGAGAACAAGTGGGAATACGATTATTCCTCTGAACATAGCCAGACCGGCGAGACCGGCTACCCCAACGTCGGCTCCTCCGGCATGAACACCGCCAACACGGCAGGTACCTACGGCGAGGCCGCACAGGCTGCCCCCCAGGCCGAGCCGAACAGCGGCAGCGATGGCGGCGCAGTGCCGCCTCCGGAAGGCCCCCGGTATCAGGCCGCACAGGGAAGCCCCAAGCAGCCTCCCAAAAAGCGCCGCCGGAAAAACGGCAATATCGCCCGCAGCGCAGTTGCGCTGGTGCTGGCCGCAGCCATGGGCTTTGTCGGCGGCTTTGTGGGGGCCCAGGTGGGCAACACAGGCGGCAAGGTGGTCATCCAGCAGGTGGCACCTTCCTCCACGTCCAGCAGTGATTCCGGCTCTGCCTCCGCGGTGAACACCGCTTCCGGCATGACCACCGCTCAGGTCTCTGAGATGGTCAGCCCCAGCGTTGTGGTCATCACCACCGAGCAGGTGGTCTACTCCCAGTGGTCCTGGTACGGCCAGAGCCAAGTGGAGAGCGGCGCAGGCAGCGGTGTCGTGATCAGCTCCGACGGCTATATCCTGACCTGTGCACACGTTGTATCCGGCGCATCCAACATCACCGTGACCATCGGCGATACCGATTACCCCGCCACCGTGGTGGGCGAGGATGACACCAGCGACGTGGCTGTCCTCAAGATCGATGCCACTGACCTGACCCCCGCCACCGTTGGCAACAGCGACAGCCTTGCCGTGGGCGAGAGCGTGCTGGCCGTGGGCAACCCGCTGGGTGAGCTGGGCGGCACCGTGACCAGCGGCATCGTCAGCGCCCTGAACCGCAGCGTGACCATCCAGGGCACCAGCTCCACCAACACCATGTCCCTGATCCAGATGGATGCTTCTGTCAGCCCCGGCAACTCCGGCGGCGGCCTGTTCAACATGAACGGTGAGCTCATCGGTCTGGTCAACGCAAAGTCCTCCTCCAGCGATGCGGAGGGTCTGGGCTTTGCCATCCCCATCAACGATGCCATCAAGGTGGCACAGGATCTGCTGGAGAACGGCTATGTCTCCGGCCGCCCCTACATGGGCATCACTTATCTGGCTGTGACCGACGCCCAGACCGCCGCACAGCTCAACGTCACTGCCTACGGCGTTTACGTTGTGGATGTTGTGCAGGGCGGCCCCGCCGACAAGGCCGGTCTGAAGACCGGTGACCGCATCGTGAGCATCGACGGCACCGAGATCGCCCAGAAGGACGACCTTGGCACCCTGATCCAGCAGCATGCCGCCGGTGATACCCTTTCCATCACCGTGGCCCGGGAAGGCCAGATGCAGACCGTCAGCCTGACTCTGGGCGAAAAGAACGCCCAGACCCAGCAGGCACAGAAAAACTCCTGATTCTCCCCAATCTTTTTCCTGATCCATAAATCAAAAATCCCCTGACCGGCGTTGAACTGGTCAGGGGATTTTCAATTGCAGGTTGTCAAGCAACGGCAGACCGTATTTTTATACCTGTCCGAACACGGTGGCGCTCAGGGGCAGGAGGACGGTCTGGCCGGTGCAGATGCGGCTGCTGCCCCGCCACAGGCTGGAGGAGATGCCGTCACTCAGCAGCTTCCAGCTGCCGCCGGGCAGGGTGACGACCCGCGCCGTCTCGGTGGGGTTATAGTAGACGCACAGGGCGCTCCATGCCGCGCCGTCGCCCCACTGGGCGGGGAGCCGCCAGCCCACAAGAGGCTGTTCCAGCGGGAAGAACTCGATGGCGGCAGGGCTGGCCTTGTCCAGCGCGCCCAGCCGGGGGAACGCCGCCCGCAGACCAATGAGCCCGCGGTAGTAATCCACAAGGCTGTGGAACTGTTCGGCCCGGTGCCAGTCCAGCCGGTTGAGGGCCGGGCTGGAGCGGTAGCTGTTGCCCTGCCCCTTCTTGGTGCGGGCAAACTCCTCGCCCGCCTGCCAGAAAGGCAGGCCCATGCTGGTCAGGTAGATGCCCGCTGCCAGCCGGTTCTGGGCCAGCGCGGTCTTGTCCACAGCGGCAAACTCCGGGCGGGCATAGCGCACCATCAGGAGCTTATCCCACAGGGTGAAGTTGTCGTGGGCTGAAACATAGCTGATGATCTGCCCCGGGGCGTGAGGCGGCAGCTTTTCACTGCGGCACCACGCCGCCACCGAAGCACCGATATCCCAGAAACTCCCGGGCTTACCCTCCACATAGCCCGGCTCCCGGGCATCGAAGCAGCCGCCCTTGATGGCATCCCGGGTGTTGTCGCAAAAGATGCCGATGCGCTCGTTCAGCATATTCAGGTTGTTCTTGTTGGCCTCGTACCGGTGCAGGGCGCTGCAGCCGCCCTGCCACGGCTCACCGTACATCAGAATATCCCGCCCGCCGGGCAGCTTGTCCAGTTCAGCCCGGAGGAGGTTCATGGTCTCCACGTCATACAGGCCCATCAGGTCAAACCGGAAGCCGTCGATGTGATATTCCCGTGCCCAGTAGAGCACCGAATCAATGAGATAGCGCCGGGCCATGGGCCGCTCGGAGGCAAACTCGTTGCCGCAGCCGCTGCCGTTGGAGAGGGAGCCGTCGTCGTTCTGGCGGAAGTAGTAGAGGGGCACCACCCGGTTCAGCACATTGTCGGAACGATACATGTGGTTATACACCACGTCCATTACAACGCCGATGCCCGCCGCATGGAGGGCCGCGATCATCTGCTTGCACTCCCGCACCCGCACCTCCCCCCGGGTGGGGTCGGTGGAGTAGCTGCCCTCGGGCACATTGAAGTTGGTGGGGTCGTAGCCCCAGTTATACTGCCGGGTCAGGGGGCGGCTCTCATCCACGCTGCCAAAATCGAAGATTGGCATGAGCTGGACATAGCTCACCCCCAGCCGCTTGAGGTAATTCAGGCAGGTGGGGTGGATGCCGTCGCTGCTCAGGGTCGTGCCCTGCTGGGTAAAGGCCAGGAACTTGCCCCGCCAGGCTGTGTGCACGCCGCTGGCCGGGTCCTGCGAGAAATCCCGGACGCTGACCTCCCAAACGCTGCGGCGGGCCGGTGGGATCACCGGCCGCACATCCCGCTCCCAGCCCTGCGGGTCTACCCGGGCCGGGTCAAAGATCATGCTGCGCACCCCGTTCACCCCTGCCGAGCGGGCGTAAGGGTCCGCTGCATTGCAGGTGCCAAACGGGGTGGTAAGGGTGAAATCGTAGTATTTTCCGTGCTGGTCGCCGGGTAGATAGATGCTCCACACGCCCTTGTCCTGCTGCTGCAGGGGCAGGGTGCCCACACAGGCCCCGCCGGTGCCCCGGCGGTACAGGTTCACTGCTGCCTGTTTTGCCGTGGGAGCCCACAGGCGCAGGTGTGTCCCGGCGGGGGTATACTCCACCCCCAGCGGGCCGTAGTATTCCGTCTGGCGGGCAAAGGCTTCGCTCTCAAACAGCGTCTTCCATTCAGCAGGTGTTCTTGGCTCCATAGCAATTCATCCTTTCATTTGACAATAGTGTAACGAACTTTGTCCTTTATTTCAACCCTTTCCTTGCAAAACGTACCAGACTCCACTATACTGAAAGAAAAAGCACTGCACGGAGGGAAGTTTTATGGCATACACCGATGATTGGGAAAGTCTGATGAACGGCGTGTTCGGCCCGGGGGGCAGATTCAAGGCCGCCCCCGGCACTTCTGCACCCAAAACAGGCGGCAGCGCCGCCCTGCCTGACCTGAACGCGGCGCTTCTGGAACAGCAGAAACGGCTGGATGAGCTGTTGAAGCAGCAAAACGCCCAGCTCAAAACCCAGAGCGATGCCACCGCCGCCGCGCTGGAAAGCAGCCGCCAGATGCTGCGGGACATGGAGGACGAAGGCCTGCTGGCCAGGGGCACCACCGACGTGAAGCCGGAGCACCTGGGCAGCTTTGAAGGCCTTGCCGCCGAGGTCAAGCAGACGGTGCTGGGGCAGGATGCTTTTGTGGACAGCGTGGTGCGGGCCATGCGCCGCCCCTTTGTGCTGGGCACCGAAGCCCCCGCCGCCCGCAACGTCATCCTGCTCACAGGCGGGGCAGGCACAGGCAGGCATTTTGCACTGGAAGAAACTGCCCGTTGCATGGCGGCCCGGGGCCTTTTGCAGAGCGACAGGATCGCCACGCTGGATCTGGCCCTTTACCCCAATTCCGGAGCCGAGAAGCTCTTCCTGCAGGACCTCTACGCTGCCCTGCACGCACCCGGGGAGATCCTTGCCTTTGAGCACTATGAGAGCTGTTATCCCGGCTTTCTCAAGACCCTGTCTGATCTGGCCGTCAAGGGCAGCGCCCCCCTGTCCAGCCGGTATCTCGTGAACAAAGAGGGCATCCTTGTGGATGCAGGCACGGCGCTGGCCCCGGGAGCCGTCAGCCGCATCGACCCCTGCGGCAAATACCTCATCTTCTACTCCCACAAGGGCCGGGAGGCACTGGCTGACAAATTCGGCGCGGCGCTGGTGTCGGCACTGGGGGATGTCTGCGAGACGGCCTCCTACACCCGGGAGGATCTGGCCGCCCTTGCCGCACAGCAGCTCAACGCGCTGGCCCAGAAGATCCGCACCCGGCTGGGGCTGACCCTTTCCGCCGGGGCCGACGTGCGGGACTATGTCGCAGCCCAGTGCACCGCGCAGAAGGGTGCCGCCGGGCTGGCCGAATGCTGTGGCCGCATCTTCCGTGCCCTGAGTGAATACTGTCTGCGAACCGATGAAACCCTTACCGGCACCGTGACCCTGACCGCCGGGCCGGAAGGGGTGCTGTTCCGCCTGAACGACGGCGCAGACCAGCCCCTGTTCGACCTGCTGCCTGCCGCCTACACCGGCGCGCTGGATGCCATCCGCGCCGAGATCAACGAGCTGGTGGGCCTTGCCCCGGTCAAGGAATATGTGTTCGGTCTGGCCGACAACCTACAGGTGCAGCAGCGCCGCGCCGCCGCCGGGCTCAAGACTGCCAGCCTTTCGATGCACATGATCTTCACGGGCAACCCCGGCACCGGCAAGACCACCATTGCCCGGCTGGTGGCACGGTATCTGAAAGCCATCGGTGCCCTCAAGGGCGGCCAGCTGGTGGAGGTGACCCGTGCCGACCTGGTGGGCCGCTACACCGGCCACACCGCCCCCCTGACCAACAGCGTCATCGAGAGCGCGCTGGGTGGTGTGCTTTTCATTGACGAGGCATACAGCCTCTATCGCGGTGAGCAGGACAGTTTCGGGCTGGAAGCCATCGACACGCTGGTGAAGGGGATGGAGGATCACCGGGATGAGCTGGTGGTCATTCTGGCGGGTTACACCAGGGAGATGGAGACCTTCCTCACCGCCAACAGCGGCCTTGCCAGCCGTTTTCCCAACCGGATCGAGTTCCCGGACTACACCGCCGTGGAGCTGCTGCAGATCACCCGGGTCCTTGCCAAAAACAAGGGCTACACCCTGGCCGAAGCCTGCACCGAACCCCTGCTGGGCTATTATGCCCGCTGGCAGGCAGCCGATGCCCGCACCGCCGGCAATGGCCGCCTTGCCCGCAACACACTGGAAAAGGCCATCTTCCACCAGAGCCGCCGCCTTGTCGCCGAGCCCGCCGCTGCCCTGGATCTGATCCTGCCCAGTGATCTGGAATTGAAGGAACCGTAAACACGCAAAAAGGACTGCTTTCGCAGTCCTTTTTCTTGTTATTGATGCTGTTCTGCCAGCCGGGCGGTCATCTCCCGCATTCCCTGCCGCACTTCGGGCGGGGCAACCACTTCTATCTTGCCGCCAAAGCCGCAGACCCAGCCATAGAACTGGTCACTGACGCAGATGGGGACATCAAAATGGAAGCAGCCATTCTCCTCGGGTAAAAACATGGGCGTTGCGCCAAAGCGCTCCCGCATGGCACCTTCCAGATCCGCGGTGCACCGCAGGGTAACGCGATGCTCCGGCCCGCCGTACATTCCAAAGTGCTTGCGCAGATAGGCAGGCAGGTCAAGATCCGCAAACTGCTCCTGACCGCGCCGGGGCGCATCCAGCACCCGGACCCCGCTCATCTTGTCCACCCGATAATGGCGGATGCCCTTTTCGTCGGCAAAGGCAATGAGGTAGTAGCACCCGTTCTCCCAGGCCAGCTGCCACGGGCTGACGGTCCTTTTCTCTTTCTCGCGGCTGTCGGCTTTTCTGTAGAGGAACTCCACCATTTTACCGTTGTTGATGGCCTCGTGCAGGGCATCGATGCTGTACAGCAGGCTCTTGCTGTCGGTCTTGGGGCGGCCCTCCACATAGACCTGACGCTGCAGCTGGCTGCCCTCGTAGTTGGAGCAGAGCTTTTCCAGCTTGTGGATCAGCCGCCTGCTCGTGGTGCCGGATACCACCCGGCTTGCCTGCACGGCATCCACCAGCAGCTTGAGCTCCGCCAGATCAAAGGTGCGGCTGGCAAGGAAATACCCGCCGCCCCGGCCCCGGCGCAGCTTGATGTCATAGCCCAGCGCACCCAGTGCCTCAATATCGCTGTACACGCTCTTGCGCTCGCAGCGGATGCCCTGCGCCTCCAGCAGCTCCACCAGCTGCGGCACGTTCAGCAGGTGGTTTTCATCGGTCTGCTGCTCAAAAATGCGCAATAGCGCCAGCAGCTTGGATTTCTGGCCTTCCTGTTTGGGCATTCGGTACACCTCATTTTTTCGTGTTGTGCCAAACCTCTCAGTCTCGCTTCGCTCACCAGCTCCCCCAGCAGGGGAGCTGGAAAAAACAGCAGTGCTGTGTGCTGAAAAGGTTACGGCGCTTTCTTATCAAACGCCGCGCGGCGCTGGGTGGACAGGCGGAACATCTCCTCCAGCTTTTCCCGGTCATCGGCCACAAGGGCGTTGCGCATCTCGTTCAGCGCCCCGCTGAACTGGTCGATCTCGGAGATGAGGTTTTCCTTGTTCCAGAGGAACAGCTCCGCCCACATCTTATCGTTGATGCGTGCAATGCGGGTCAGGTCCCGGAAGGAATCGCCGGTGTACTCGCACAGCGAGGTATTGTCGTTGGCGCACATCAGGCTGACGGCGATGGCATGGCAGAGCTGGCTGACATAGCCGATCATCCTGTCATGCTCCTGCACGGTCAGGGTGCAGATATGCTTGAAGCCCAGCACCTCGGCCAGCTCCCTGGCCCACTGAATGGCCTCCGGGGTGTTCTTTTCCGTGGGGGTCACAATGAAGTTGGCCGGGGCAAAATTCACCTCGGCGGCGTGCTCCACGCTGGAGGTCTCACGGCCCGCCATGGGGTGGCTGGCAATGAACTCCACGCCCGGCCTGCACATGGCCTGGATGGGCTCCACCAGACCGGTCTTTACGCCCGACACATCGGTAAAGATGCAGCCCTCCTTCAGCAGGTGGCCGTAGGTCCGGAACCACTCGAGCAGGGCCGTGGGGTACAAGCCAAAGATGATATGATTGGCCTGACGCACCAGATCCTCAAAATCGTGGGTCTTGCCGCTGGCGATATAGCCGTGGTCGAGGGCATACTGCAGATGGCCCTCGCTGCGGTTGATGCCGTCCACATGGAACCCGGCCCTGCTCAGCTCCAAGGCGTACTTGCCGCCCAGCAGGCCCAGGCCCACAATGAGATAACGCTTTGATTTATCCAACATGTTCCACCTCCGCGCCCAAAGGCTTGATGGCTTCCAGAAAATCCGGCCAGCTCTTGGCAACGGCCTCGGCTCCGCTGATGGGCAGGGCCAGCCCGGCGGCCAGCGCCAGCACCGCAAGGCTCATCACCACGCGGTGGTCGTTGTGGCCGGAAAGCGGCTGCTCCGGGGCATGGAGCGCGCCGGCACAGCCATGGATGGTAATGGTGCCGCCCTCGCTCTCCAGCTGCCCGCCGCAGGCCCGCAGCTCGGTCTCCATGGCCTCAATGCGGTCACTCTCCTTGATGCGGAGACGTTCGGCGTTGCGGATGACCGTGGTTCCCTCACACAGCAGGCCCAGCACCATCAGCACGGGGCCCAGGTCGGGGCAGTCGGCAAGGTCGATGTCCGTTCCGTGGAGCGGGGCCTTTTCAAACACCACGCCCTGCCCGGTGCGGGTGAATCTTGCGCCGCACCGCCGGAGGATCTCCAGAATGGCCGCATCGCCCTGCAAGGTCTCCTCAGACAGGCCGGTGATGGCCACCCCGCCGGTCACAGCGCCCAGCACGGCAGGAAAAGCCGCCTGGCTGTAATCGCCCTCCACGGTGTAATCACCGGGAAGATAGTGCTGCCCGCCGGGAATTTCCAGCGTGTTTTCATCCAGCCAGCGGCTCTCCACGCCAAAGGCGTGCTGCACCGCGCGGGTCATATCGATGTAGCTCCGGCTCTCCACGGGCGGGATGAGGTGCAGGGTGCTGGTGCCGCCCAGCAGGGGCAGGGCAAACAGCAGCCCGCTGATGAACTGGCTGGACACGTTGCCCGCCAGCTCGTATTCGCCCGGGGTCAGGGCACCTTCCACGGTCAGGCGGTCCGCGCCCTGCTCAAAACGCAGGCCCTGCTGCTGATACAGCGTTTTGTAGACCGACTGGGGCCGCTCCATCAGCCGCCCACGGCCTGTAAAAGTCACTTCCTGCCCGGTCAGGCCGGCCAGCGGGATGAGGAAGCGCAGGGTGCTGCCGCTCTCACAGCAGTCCACGGGGGCATCAACCGGCAGAAAGCGGCCCAGCCCCTCCACCACCGCGTCGTTTTCACCGGTGGTGACACGGGCGCACAGCCGGGCCGCTGCACCCAGCGTGGCGGAGATATCCTTGCTGAAGGCAAGATGATGGAGATGGGAGGTCCCCTTTGCCAGCGCCGCGCAGAGCACCGCCCGGTGAGCCATGCTTTTGCTGGGCGGCGCGGCGATCCTGCCGCCCACCGTCCGGCTTGATTTTATCGTGATGTTCATTGTGTTACTTTACCTGGCTCACCCTCTCCGTCAGCGCTTTGCGCTGCCACCTCTCCCAAGGGGCGAGGCCTTGGCAGTCCACCGCAAGGTCTGTGGTTTCGCCAGAGGCTCTCCCTTTGGGAGAGCTGGCAAAGCCGTCAGGCTTTGACTGAGAGGGTGAGGCCGTTCATCGTGTTACATATCCCGGCCAATGGCCCATGCGACCTGACGGCACTTTGCCATGGC
>OHHZ01000313.1_pt1 | contig 25440 bp, 25 predicted proteins | sample 1568081 | NCBI WGS metagenome assembly OHHZ01 (sample SAMEA3879597, study PRJEB24766) | human gut metagenome | biome: human-associated habitat; feature: feces | place: USA | collected 1985/1987
CATCGCAGTTGTCGAGGGTGTAGGAGATCATGGCTGTGAATACATGACCGGCGGTCGTGTGGTAGTTCTCGGTATGACCGGTAAAAATTTCGCAGCCGGTATGAGCGGCGGTATCGCTTATGTACTGGATGAAGGCAACGATCTGTACAAACGCCTGAATAAGGAAATGGTATCTTCCAGTGAGATCACATCCAAATATGATGTGTTGGAACTGAAATCCATGATCCAGGAACATGTGGCACTGACCAATTCCGCCAAGGGTAAGGAAGTGCTGGACAACTTTGGAGAGTATCTGCCCAAGTTCAAGAAGATCATCCCTCATGATTATGAGAGAGTCTTAAAGACCATCGTCCAGATGGAGGAAAAAGGACTGAGCGCAGAGCAGGCACAGATCGAAGCATTCTATGCCAACACCAGAAAGTAGGAGGCCAGTGTGAAAAGTAATCTTGATAGATTGCTTTTCACACGACTAATTTGTGCCGCGGGCGCCACAAATTAGTTTATCGCAGAACTAAATATGAAATTTAGTTCGCGATTCTTCCGACGCCGAAGCGTCTGCAGAATGGAGAGAGTCATGGGAAAACCAACGGGATTTATGGAATATAAAAGGGAAGTCAGCGTGGCTGAGGATCCGAAGAAGAGAATACAGCATTTTAATGAATTCCATGAGCATCTGCCGAAGGAAAAGCAGCGTTTACAGGGTGCCAGATGTATGGAATGCGGTGTGCCGTTCTGTCAGTCGGGCATGATGATCTGCGGTATGGCCAGCGGATGCCCCCTGCACAATCTGGTGCCGGAGTGGAACGACCTGGTATATACCGGCAACTGGCAGCAGGCTTACAACCGCCTGAAGAAGACCAACAATTTCCCCGAGTTCACTTCCAGAGTATGCCCTGCCTTGTGTGAAGCGGCATGTACCTGCGGGTTGAACGGGGATCCGGTCTCCACCAAGGAGAACGAATATGCAATTATTGAAAACGCCTACAGCGAGGGTTATGCGGCAGCCAAGCCCCCTGTGGTGCGTACCGGCAAAAAGGTAGCAGTCATCGGCAGCGGTCCTTCCGGACTGGCAGCGGCGGATCTGCTGAACCAGAGAGGACATCAGGTCACAGTATTTGAGCGCTCCGACCGTGTAGGAGGACTGTTAATGTACGGCATCCCCAACATGAAGCTGGAGAAACAGATCATTGACCGTAAGATAGCCATCATGAAGAAAGAGGGCGTCACCTTTGTCACCGGTACGGATATCGGTAAGGACATCAAGGCATCCAAGCTGTTACATGATTTTGACCGTGTCGTACTGGCCTGTGGTGCTTCCAATCCTAGAGACATCAATGCTCCCGGCAGAGATGCCAGAGGAATCTATTTTGCGGTGGATTTTCTGAAAGCCAATACCAAGAGCCTGCTGGATTCGAACTTTGAAGATAAAAAATATGTGGAGACCAAGGGTAAGAACGTGGTCATCATCGGCGGTGGTGATACCGGTAATGACTGTGTGGGAACTTCCATCCGTCACGGTGCCAAGTCTGTGACCCAGATCGAGATGATGCCCAAGGCTCCGGACAAGAGAGCAGAGAACAATCCCTGGCCCGAATGGCCGAAGGTCTGCAAGACCGATTACGGTCAGGAAGAAGCCATTGCAGTCTACGGACATGATCCGAGAATCTATGAATCTACGGTCAAGGAATTTATCAAGGATAAGAACGGCAGCCTGAAAGCCGTGAAGATCGTGAAGCTGTCCTGGGAAAAGGATCCGGCTACCGGACGCATGAAGATGCAGGAGATCGCCGGAAGTGAGCAGATCCTGGATGCGGAGATCGTACTGATCGCAGCAGGATTTTTGGGAAGTCAGAAATATATTACCGATGCTTTCGGGGTGGAATTAAATGAACGCACCAACGTAAAAACTGCCCCCGGCAAATACCAGACCAGTGTGGAAAATGTATTCGTCACCGGTGATATGCACAGAGGACAGTCCCTGGTGGTGTGGGCGATCCGTGAAGGCAGAGAAGCCGCACATGCTGTGGATGAGAGCCTGATGGGCTACTCTAATCTGGTGATCCAGTAGAGGTATTATTCTCGTAGATGGATCTCAGACCTTTCATAAGAAGATTCTGATCGATATGGATCTTCGTTTCACAATGTGGAATGACGGTCGTTGCGTACCCTCCGGTGGCAACGACCGTTGCTTTTTGCCCTAACTCTGTCTGGATACGGCGGATCAGTCCGTCGATGGCACAGGCGTTGCCCAAGAGCATTCCCCCGGTGATGCATTCCTGCGTATTCGCACCGATGGTGTGGGCGGGCATATGAATGTCCCCTTTCGGGAGCTGGGCGGTCTTGCCTAAAAGTGCCCTGTGGGCGGTTCCAACACCGGGAAGGATCAGGCCACCTAAAAAGCGACGGTTCTCATCCAACACGTTAAAAGTCGTGGCGGTGCCCAGGTCGATGGTGACGAAAGGCAGGGAATAGCGGGAAATGGCTCCTGCAATATCTGCCAGTCGGTCACAGCCCACCTTTTCCGGGAATTCCGTACAGATCTCGTAGCCCAGATCCAGCTTATGGGAAAGAATCAGAGGTTTCCGTCCCAGAAAAGTTTCCAGAGCAGAGGAAAAAACGGCTGTCACCGAAGGCACAACCGAGGAAATCATAGATCCCTCAAAGGCCTCGGCAGACAGGCCGTGTTTGTTCAAGATCATATTCAGTTTTTCAATATATCCAGCATCAGACAGGGGACGACGGGACGATATCTTCTCAATAAAGAGCAGCTTATTTCCCTGAAATCCCCCGATGCCGATCGTAGTATTTCCGATGTCGATTGTCAGTACCACGGGTATACTCCTGTTATGCTGCAGACCCTGCTTTCTGATATACAGGAATGACTTTTGCCTTGATCAGTGCCAGCCCTACCGCTCCGGTCAGGAACGTGGATGCACACATCTCGAAGACCGCATTCACACCTACAAAAGAGCAGATGAATAAAATCGCGTTTTTACCACCCATCAGTCCCTGCACATAGGAAGTATTGCCGAACAGCAGTACTAAAAGGGACATGAAAAATGCGGTGTTGAAAAATGCGCTGCAAAATCCGGTGATCATGCAGGCGATTCTGTCTCCTACGGCTTTGCGGCTGTAACGGAAGACATATCCCAGCAGAAATCCGTCCAGAAGTCTGGGGATGAAACGCTGGATGAAGGCCAACACAGGGTTGATGCCAAAAAGCATTGCTCCCATGGCGCTGGTGCCTCCCACGCCGATGCATTGCAAAAAGCTGGTCAATCCGAATACTGCTCCCATGGCGGCTCCGCCTACAGGGCCAAGAGTGATTGCAGCCAGTGCAACGGGGATGACATTGAAGGTGATTGCCAGGGGGCCGATGTTCAGGTACCCGAGCGGGGTATAAGCCATCAGCAAAAGTACCGCAGCAAACAATCCCATCAACGTGAGTCGCATTGTCTTACTTTGTTTGTTCATATGAAATTTTCCTCCTTGTTACCATTCTCCCTCTGGGAGATACAATACAAGTTGTCCCGGTGATTCGGGACACTCCTACTGTTTATATCATATCCCGGACAAAAAGAAAAGTGATATTTGCATAAAATATGCACTTATGGTATTTTAGGAGTACAGTTTTGAAGTATTTTTGATAAATCAGGCAAAAGGAGACGACTATGCTGAAGGGAAAGACCGTAGTTCTGGCAATCTCGGGAAGTATTGCTGCATATAAAATGGCCAATGTAGCGCGGATGCTGTTAAAACAGCACTGTGATGTGGAAGTGCTGATGACACAGAATGCCACGCAGTTCATCAACCCCATTACTTTTGAAAGTCTGACGGGACATAAATGTCTGGTGGACACCTTTGACCGCAATTTCCAGTACAGTGTGGAACATGTGGCACTGGCAAAGCGGGCGGACGTGGTTCTGGTAGCACCGGCTTCTGCCAATGTGATCGGAAAAATTGCCAATGGAATTGCAGATGATATGTTGACTACTACGATCATGGCATGTCCCTGCAAGAAGATTGTGTCCCCTGCCATGAATCATAATATGTATCACAACCCCATCGTGCAGGATAATATCGAAAAATTAAAGCATTTCGGCTATGAGATCATCACTCCGGCCACGGGAATGCTGGCCAACGGCGATATCGGTGACGGCAGAATGCCGGAGGAGTCCGTACTGTTCGAAGCCGTGGTGAAGGAGATCGCCTGCGAGAAGGATCTGGCGGGCAAAAAGGTGCTGATCTCCGCAGGTGCCACCAGAGAACCCATTGACCCGGTGCGTTTTATCACGAATCACTCCAGTGGAAAAATGGGTTATGCCCTGGCGAGAGCTGCAATGCACCGCGGCGCAGAAGTGACGGTGGTGGCAGCCCATACGGATGTGGAGCCGCCTTTGTTTGTAAATGTGGTGCCGGTACAGACGGCAGCAGAGATGTACGATGCAATCGTGTCCAGAGCGCAGGACTATGATTTTGTCATCAAGGCAGCAGCCGTGGCAGACTACACCCCGGCAGTGACAGCAGACAATAAGATTAAGAAAAAAGACGGAGACATGTCGATCCCTCTGGTGCGGACGAAGGATATTTTGAAGGCCCTTGGGGAAAACAAGAGACCGGGACAGATTTTGTGTGGATTTTCCATGGAGACGGAAAATGTGCTGGAGAATTCCCGGAAGAAGCTGGAGAGCAAGCACTGTGACATGATCTGTGCCAACAGTTTGAAGAGCGCAGGAGCGGGCTTTGGCACGGACACCAATATTGTGACACTGATCACAAAGAATTCCGAGGAGAGTCTGGAACTGATGAGCAAGGAACAGGTGGCACATAAAATTCTGGATAAGCTGCTTGCAATAGTTCAGCCATAGAACAGCAGAATGAATGCGAGGGGGCTTGCACACAAAGCGTTAATTCTGTAGAAAAATCATTTGCTTCTATGCAAAAAGATGGTATGATAGAAACAATGATGTATAGCCGTGTGGACGGCAGATTGAGAGGACGAAATGGACAAAATTATTTTGACAGGTGACAGACCCACCGGAAGATTACATGTGGGACATTATGTAGGCTCCCTGAGAAGACGTGTAGAGCTGCAGAATTCCGGCGAATATAAGAAGACTTTTATCATGATCGCAGACGCACAGGCGCTGACGGATAATATCGAGAATCCCGAGAAGGTGCGCCAGAATATTATTGAAGTGGCGCTGGACTACATGTCCTGCGGACTGGATCCCAGCAAGGCAACGATCTTCATTCAGTCTCAGATCTCCGAACTGTGCGAGCTGACCTTCTATTACATGGATTTGGTAACCGTAGCCAGATTACAGAGAAACCCGACCGTAAAGAGTGAGATTCAGATGCGTAACTTCGAAGCCAGCATCCCTGTGGGATTTTTTACCTATCCCATCAGCCAGGCTTCCGATATTACCGCTTTCAAGGCGACCACCGTTCCCGTAGGTGGTGACCAGCTGCCCATGATCGAACAGACCAGAGAGATCGTACACAAATTCAACACCGTATACGCACCGGTACTGGTAGAGCCCAAGGCACTGCTGCCTGAAAATGAGGCATGTCAGCGACTGCCCGGCATCGATGGCAAGGCGAAAATGAGTAAATCCCTTGGCAACTGCATCTATCTGGCAGACAGCGCAGACGATGTACGCACCAAGATCATGAGCATGTACACCGATCCCGAGCATCTGTTGGTCAGCGATCCCGGACATCTGGAGGGCAACACGGTATTCACTTACCTGGATGCTTTCTGCAAGCCGGAGCACTTCGAGAGATACCTGCCGGATTACGCAAATCTGGACGAGTTAAAGGCGCATTATACCAGAGGCGGTCTGGGTGACGTGAAGGTGAAGAAGTTCCTGAACAACGTAATGCAGGAGACCTTGGAGCCCATCCGTAACCGTAGAAAAGAACTGGAGAAGGATATTCCCGCAGTATATGAGATCCTGAAGAAGGGCAGTGACGAGGCCCGTGAAGTGGCAGCACAGACCCTGTCTGAGGTAAAGAGCGCTATGCGTATCAATTACTTCGACGATGCAGAACTGATCCGTATGCAGAGTGAGAAGTACGAAGGACAATAAGAATAGTAAAAGATAACAAAAGGACGTTTCCGGAAAAACCGGAAGCGTCCTTTTTTGGGGGATTAATTGCTGTAATCTACGTATATGGAATTTTTTCCAAAGTATTGTGCGGTCTTTTTACTGGTGGGATCCTCCGGGTCTCCTGGAAGATCGCCGGTGTAGATCATCGCAGGCTGATGGGTAAAGGGGGTCAGCACCACATCCGTAATCTCAGGGTCATTCAGGAGAAGAAGACGTTCTTCGTATTCTGCAGCATAGGCAGCGGCTTCACCGTTTGTCAGCATCCGGATCGCTTTTGCGGCGGAGGTCTCCTGCCATACTCCGGTGAAAAGGATGACGGCCAACAGGACCGTCATGGCGACATAACGGGCAATTTTCAACTTGCCGAGGACCGCCATTTTCTCCGGAGTATTCTGACGCATTTGCAGCTTTCGGACTATAAATCCGAGCCAGTAGAAGAACACAGCAAAACTGATCAGCAGAAACGCATAGTAGACAATGGCTACGGCCCGGCCCGGTCCGGTGGAGTTCATGGTATAGAACAGAGGACAGGACATGGAGCAGAACAATCCGTAGGAATATCCGGTAAAAAGGAGGGGATGGGAGAAACCCCCCCGTTTTTCTTCTGTAAAATGCGCAGGAAGACCGGCAGCAGAAGCAGGACGGCAAGGAACCACCACAGTCTGGTCCAGGCAAAGGTATAGCGGATCCCCTGCAACAGGCATTTGGCAATGGCTTTCCAGGCGGGAATCTTCCACATGCCGTCCTGCCGCACCTGATTGCCGGGGGCCATGGCACTGACGGCAAAAGATAGCAGGAGAACAGCGGAGGTAATTCCGCAGACATAAGTCTTTTTATTTCTCTGCAACAGCAGTAGAAAGGTTACGGTTACCACAAACAGCATGCAGGGGAGAAGGGACACGTAATTGCCACCGCCTAAGAAAATTGCGAACAGGAGAAGCGGAAGGATCAGTATCTTTTTTCCATTGTACAGGTAGCGAAGCAATGTGCCCAGGAAAAACAGGGTCACGGCAAAGAAACCGGTGTAATACATGGAGCCGTTGTACCAGTAAAAGCTGTCGCTCTGAAAGGCCACTGTCTGGATGCACAGGAAACTGAATACTGAGGAAATCGTGATCCATTCCCCACATGTTCCCGGCAGAAAATGGCAGACCAGAGGCCGTAGCAGATAGAAAATGCTGCCGCACAGCAAAAGAAGGATCACAAAAGTCACCAGATGATAGGCGGTATTGGAGAAGGCATTGGGCGCAAGGTACATCAGAAACAGCGCTGAATAGGTTCCCTGCCAGATCTGATAGCTTTTGGCGACACCGGCACAGGCGGCGGAAATGGCCTGTGGTATGCTTCCGGTCTGCTGCCAGACCAGATGGGCTTCCGTACCGTAATAATAATCATCCCCGGTGGGATAATTGTAACGCCCCAGCCATACCAGAGGAACCAGGCTGGCGAGCAGGACCGCGAGGAAAATATAAGGTTTCCATTTGGCAAGTTTATTTTTCATAGAGAATATAACTCCTGAGAGGTTTTTATAATGCTACAGTCAGTATAACATACCTGCAAAGACAGGAAAAGGTACTTGTTTTGCAAAAGAGGGAAGTATATAATCAGCTTAAAGATGGCGGAAGGAGGGCATGCCATGGAAGAAAAGGGTGTCAGAGACCGGAAAAGGGAACCGGAAGAATATAATTTTGACTATGAAGAACTTGCGGATGCAGAGGTGGATTCTGAACAGGCGGGACGACGTGATGATGCTGTATGGGAAACAACCTGTGATACAGAGGATCCGTATACTGTGGAATCGGAGGACTTTACGGAGGATGAGGACTATGGGGAGTACCCGGAAGGGGATGACCTGGATGACTTCGACGAGGGGGACGGGATCGGCTTCCGGTTCCGGCCATGGATGATTCCGGCTTTTGCGGGCATGATGGTTCTGGCGGTCCTGATCTGTATTCCGCTGTGGAAACTGAGCCATCATGACAGAACTACGGAAAATAATGAATTCGCGGCGGTGACAACAGAAGCGCAGAGCTCAGAACAGGCTTCTGCAGAGACCCCGGAGACCGGGATCGCATCGGAAAAGGTGGCAACGGCGGAACCGGAGACTACACAAATCCCCGAGACGGTTACTCCGGAGCCTGCGGCAGCAGTGACAGAAGCACCGCAACCGACACCTACACAGGCTCCGGAAGCACAGCCGCAGCCGACAGAGGCACCGGTGGCAACCGAAGTCCCCGCTACCAATAATACGGGAGATGCTCTTGCGGAGGGAAATTCCATGACGTTCGGTGATGTGAACGAGACTGTCACTGCCAAGGATGTGAGTAATCTTCGCAGTACACCCTATACCGGAGATGAGGGCAATGTGGTAGGGCAGCTGAAGAACGGAGAGACTCTGGTACGCACCGGAAGGAACGATTCCACCGGATGGTCCAGACTGGAATACAACGGTCAGACGGTTTATGCAGTATCAGCATATCTGACCACGGATCTTACCTATAAGACCCCGGAGAAGCCGACATATCCCAACCGCGTCAGCACCCAGGACGGCAGAGTGATCGTCTTTACGGATTGTGATGATTATATTACCCCCAAAGATCTGATCAATATGCGGACGGAACCAAGCACCAGCGAGGGAGAGAGCACTGTACGCACCCAGGTGCGGAACGGAACCAATCTGCATCGTACCGGCTACAGTGAAGGATCTGGCTGGTCCAGAGTGGAGTACAACGGTGAGATCCTGTATGTCGTGACCAGCTATGTGATCTCTGGCAGTGCTCCGGAATGACCGACGTATTCGGAAGATAGAATGTAAAAGAAGCTGTACCGTAGGGTGCAGCTTCTTTTACATTAAGATTCTATATAGAGAAAAGTATAAGGGGATGGCAAAAATTATTTCGGTCTTACGGTAAGTCTCTGGATCAGACCGTTTTCATCGGTCTTACGAACCGTGGCGATGGCCATGATGTTGTAGCCTCCGAAGTTGGCAATGAACTCGGCCTGCTCATCATTTACGACCTCAGCATCCAGAATGGAGTAGCGGCGGAAGCCGAATTTGTTACGGAAGAACATATTGATGGCCTCTTTTCCGTAGATATGATATTCCTGCTGGGAAGCGGAGGTGGTACAATAGTCACACAGAATGCCATCAGGGGTGAACAACTCTGCAAGTCCGGCAAAATCTTTATTTTCCATAGCTTCTACATATTTTTCAATGGGTCTCATAGCGTGTTCCTCCTTAATATACCTTTTCAGAATTTAACAATGCGTCAGTACCGCCGTCTACGAACATGATGTTGCCGTTGACACCTCTGGCGGAATCGGATGCCAGGAATACCATCACCTCAGCGATCTCTTCGGGAGCCATCAGACATTCCTGACCGTACTTGGTGGGAATGGGGAGAGCATTCAGTGCCATTTTCGCGGTGGTGCTCATGGTAGCGGTCATGGCAGTATGTACGTTGCCGGGAGCTACCGCATTGATGCGGACACCGTTGGCAGCCCAGGTAGCGGAGACTCTGCGGACCCATCTGGCCAGAGCATATTTGGTGGATACATAGAGACTGTTGCCCACGGAGAGGTTGGTGGAATCCATGGAGGATACCAGGCTTAATACTCTCTTTTCATCACCGATATTGTTCAGCAGATCTACGATATCTTTACGTCCCGCACCCTGGGAAATGGTGTTGGATACGGTGACTACGCAGCTGCCGTGTTTTTTCTTAAGGAGGTCATAGACGCCCTTTGCAATGGCTACGGTTCCGAAATAGTTCAGGGAAATGATCAGTTCCAGATTGCCGCAGGCACCGGAGACACCGGCATTGCAGATCATGCCGTCCAGACCTTCGGGATGCAGCTCATGCAGCTTGTCTACAGCGGCCTGTCTTCCTTCCGGGGTTGCCAGGTTCACGCAGATATCGCCGTCCTTCAGATCGATATTGATGACTTCGTGTCCTTTTTGAAGTAACAGTTCTTTTGTCTTGGCGCCGATTCCGCTGGATGCGCCGGTGATTGCATATACGCCCATGTTAAATCCTCCCTTGTTTTCCGAAGGAAAATCCTGCTCTTCTTGAGGAGCTGCCCTCTTGAGGAGTCACCCCCTTGGCGGGGGGAGAATCTGTCCTTCCTGCTTGCTTTTACTTTATGAGTTCATTATAATAAAATCTGATATCTTTTAAATAACCAAAATAAGAAAAAAAGAGGATACCAGATGCTGACCTATGATCTGACTGCCCGTGGCAGAAAAACCATGTATGAATACTTATATGAAGCGATGAAAGCTGACATCTTGAGCGGCCGGCTGACTGCCGGTGAGAAGCTTCCTTCGAAGCGGGCGTTTGCCGAGCACTTGCAGGTCAGTGTCAAGACCGTGGAGAATACCTATGAACAGCTGCTGCTGGAGGGCTATATCCGGTCGGAGGAAAAGAGAGGGAATTTTGTCAACCGTCTGGAAGTGAAGAACGTCTCCGCCCCAGCCTATGCATCCTTTGTGACCCGTTTCCGGGAGGAAGAATATCTGGCGGATCTGACGGCCAACAATATTCAATATGATAAGTTCCCCTTTGCCACCTGGGCGAAGATCATGCGGCAGACCCTGACGGATTATGATACGTCTCTGCTTAAGACGGTTCCTTTTAACGGAGTGGAAAAACTAAGGGTGGCCATTGCAGAGCATTTGTATCGGTACCGTGGCATGCATGTGTCACCGGATCATATTATTGTGGGAGCGGGAACAGAATATCTCTACAGTCGTCTGCTACAGTTATTGGGCAAAAATGCAAAATTCGGTGTGGAAAATCCTGGGTATCGCAAGATTACGAAACTGTATGATGTGGGCGGTGTGACCTGGGATTATGTGGACATTGACAGTCAGGGAATGAAAGTGGAACAGCTGGATCAAAAGGGTATTACCGTGGCGCATGTATCGCCGGAACATCATTTTCCCATCGGACTGGTCATGCCTGTGGGAAGACGGCAGGAACTGCTTCGCTGGGCGGCGGAGGAACCGGAGCGCTATATCGTGGAGGACGATTTCGATTGTGAATTCCGCATGGTGGGAAAGCCGGTTCCCTCCATGCAGTCCATGGACCGCAACCACAGAGTTATTTACATCAACACTTTTTCCAAGACCATGGTGCCATCCCTGCGTATCGGCTATATGGTGCTGCCGGAGAAATTGATGGAACGCTATATTTCCACTATGAATTTTTATTCCTGCACGGTATCCGGTTTTGAACAGTATGCCATGGCAGCGTTTCTGGAAAAAGGGTATTTTGAACGCCATATCCGGAGACTGCTCAACGATTACAGAGGGCAGCGGGAGCGGATCTGCCGGATGTTTCGGGAGTCACCTTTAAGTCAGATCAGCCAGATCTATCAGGATGATGCCGGGACTCATTTTCTGCTGCATGTGCGGACGGAACTTAGTGACGTGGAGATCAAGTGGGCGGCCAGACAGCGGGGAATTCTCGTGAACTGTCTGTCGGAATATTGCTTTGCGGATGCGCAGAAATATCGGGGGATTCTGGTCATTCACTATTCGGATATGGCGGATGAGATATTACAGAAGGTGATCGGGGCGCTGGAGGAGATATTTTGTAACTATTCAGAGCCATGAAAAACTGCGTTCAGCGAATGCTTGCATTCAGGCAGATAAGTAGTTTTATATGGCGAAGTAACCACATGAGCAAAAGGAAAGCTACGAAGTAGCGGTTTTGCGAATGGGGTTCTGAATAGTTACAATTTTTTGTAATTCATAATTTTTCCAAAATGCGGGAACACTGACAAAAAAGAATGCAGTGTTATCGCATGGAAGGAGAAATTATGAATCAGAGAGTGGGAAGAAGCAGTATCCGTCTGGCACAGCCGGTGTGTGTGATCGCCGGTGCCAGTATCGTGGGAAAAAAAGAAGGCGAAGGACCGTTAGGCACCCTGTTCGACATGGTGGGAGAAGATGATCTCTTCGGCTGTAAGACCTGGGAAGAGGCGGAAAGTAATCTCCAGAAGGACGCAGTCTACATGGTCATGGAAAAGGCCGGATGGAAAGCGGAGGATGTGTCGTATCTCTTCGCCGGTGATCTCTTGGGGCAGTGCATTGCCACTTCCTTTGGTATCTCCGCTTACAATATTCCTCTGTTTGGAGTCTACGGCGCCTGCTCTACCTGCGGGGAAGCACTGACACTGGGAGCTGTGATGGCAGCGGGAGGCTATGCGGAGCATGTGGTCTGTGTGACCTCCAGTCATTTTGCCAGTGCGGAGAAGGAGTTCCGTTTTCCGTTAGATTATGGGAGCCAGAGACCTCTGTCTGCCAGCTGGACGGTGACGGGAAGCGGAGCCTTTGCATTGGGACTAAATCAGAAGTGCAGAGCCCACATCACCGGCATGACTCCCGGAAGGATCGTGGATTACGGCCTGAAAGACTCCATGAACATGGGAGCATGCATGGCCCCGGCCGCTGCAGACACCGTTGCACGTCACATGGAAGATTTTCATGTGACCCCGGAAGAATATGACCGGATCATCACCGGGGATCTGGGAAGCGTGGGACAGACGGTATTGATCGATCTTTTGCGGGAAAAGGGAATTGACATCGCCGACCGGCACATGGACTGCGGTATCGAGATTTTTGACGCAGAAGCCCAGGACACACACGCCGGAGGCAGCGGCTGTGGATGCAGCGCTGTGACCCTGGCGGCATATATCCTGCCGAAGCTGGAATCCGGCGAGTGGAAAAAAGTCCTCTTTCTACCCACCGGCGCCCTGCTCAGTAAGACCAGTTTCAACGAAGGTAAAAGCGTGCCGGGGATCGCACATGCGGTAGTATTGGAGAGTCCGGCGGTGAAATAGGGAAAAGCAGCAGGTCAGAAATGAAACACACTCTTGCAAGCGCTGTAAGTTACTGGTAAAATAAACCTCAAACGGCGAAAACACATTATGCCGGGAATGGCTGGTGAGTCAAAATGCGCAGGATAGAATTTAAGATGGAGCGGCCGGGACTGTTGGAGGTCGGACAGAAGATCACAGTGACCGAGGGACTTCTGCCCAGTAACTATTATTATACGATAGACCCGTCTCTGGCCATGTCCCCCAATATTCCTTTTCGTTATCGGTTGAAGAATCGCGAAGGAGTTGTGGCGGATATCGTGGAGAATTCCAGAGGATTCTACGTGACGGCGGAATTTGATGAGCCGGAGGTAGATATGACGAAGTAAACGCTATGTGCATGCTGCATCGGATTTTGGATGTGCCGGGATCCGGAGGCATCCTCAGGGCGTAATTATAGGAAGAAGAGGAGAATATTATGTTACAGAAGATTTCAACAGACAAAGCACCCGCAGCAATCGGACCTTACTCTCAGGGCATTGTACTGGGCAATATCTTTTTCGCATCCGGACAGATCCCTATTGATCCCGCTACCGGAGAGATTCATGGAACTACCATCGAGGAACAGGCAGAGCAGGTGATGAAGAATATCGGCGAGCTGTTAAAGGCAGCAGGCACCGATTACACCAGAGTGGCCAAGACTTCCTGTTTCCTGGCAGATATGGGCGATTTCGCAGCTTTCAATCAGGTCTATGCAAAGTACTTTACTGAGAATCCTGCCAGAAGCTGCGTTGCAGTCAAGACCCTTCCCAAGAACGTATTATGTGAAGTGGAAGTCATTGCGGAAGTATAAAGTGTAAGTAACCACCATGAGCAAATAGCATGATGTCGGGGTCAAAATCCCCACAGAGGCAGTTCTGCAAATGGGGCGCTACGAAGGTTATAAAGAAGAACAGGACGGAAGATCGTCGCTTACAGGCGGCGATTTTCTTGTGTAGAGACAGGAGAAACTTATGAAAAATAATATTACTCTGATCGGCATGCCGGGTTCGGGAAAAAGTACGGTAGGCGTGGTTCTGGCAAAGCGCCTGGGCAGACGTTTTGTGGATTCGGATCTGGTGATCCAGGAAAGACACGGTAAATTATTGCATGAACTCATCACGGAACACGGCGTGGAGGGCTTCTGGCAGATCGAGAGCAACGTAAATGCCTCTCTGAATCTGGAAAACAGCATCATTGCCACCGGCGGAAGTGCCTGCTACGAGCCGGAGGGCATGCAGCATCTGCGGGATATCAGCACCGTGGTATATTTGAAGCTTCCTTATGAGGAAGTGGAACAGCGGCTGGGAGATCTGAATGCCAGAGGTGTGACCCTGCAGCCCGGTCAGACATTGAGGGACCTGTACGAGGAGAGAACCCCTTTGTATGAAAAATATGCGGATCTGATCATAGACTGTAGCAGAAAAATGCTGCGGGATGTAGTGGCGGAGATTGCTGAGAGATATAAGAAACAGCCCTGACAAGATCACATAACCGTAAAGCAGCAAGGAACGAAAAATATAAGGAATGGAAAATACAACTATGGAAAATACGAGAACAAAAACTACGAGAAACAGCCTGATCCTGCTGTTAACGGCTGCCATCTGGGGCATGGCGTTCGTCTCCCAGAGCAAGGGTATGGACTATATGCATCCGTTCACCTTTAACGGTGTCCGTTCCCTGATCGGTGCCGCCAGCATTCTGGTGTATATTCTGATCAGCAGAAAGATTGCAGGGGACAAAGCTGCGCCCCTTGACTGGAAACTGAATGTGAAAGCAGGACTTTTGTGTGGCATTTTCCTAACGATCGCCAGTACCTTGCAGCAGTTCGGTATTAAATACACCAGTGTCGGTAAGGCGGGATTTATCACAACGCTATATATCATTTTTGTCCCCATGTTCGGTATCTTTCTGAAGAAAAAAGTGGCGCCGGTGGTCTGGGCGGCAGCAGTCATGGCAGCCGTGGGCATGTATCTGCTCTGCATGACCGAGTCCCTGCGTCTCGGAGCCGGAGATATCATGGTATTTTTATGTGCCATTGCATTTGCCATACAGATCATGACCGTTGACCATTATGCAGCAAGAATTGACGGAGCTGTGGTATCCTGTATCCAGTTCACGGTCTGTGGAGTGGTCTGCTGCATCGGAGCACTCATCTGGGGACAGCCCACCTTCGGTCAGTTGCAGGAAGGCCTGGGAGCCCTGTTATATGCCGGTGTTTTAAGCTGTGGTGTGGGTTATACCTTACAGATCGTAGGCCAGAAAGGACTGAATCCTACGGTGGCGGCACTGATCATGAGCCTGGAATCCGTCATTGCCACGATCTCCGGATGGATCGCCTATAAGATCGGATTTCTGACTACTGATCAGACACTGACAGCCAGGCAGATCGCAGGCTGCGTTATCGTATTTGCGGCGGTGATCCTGGTACAGCTTCCGCCGGAATGGTTTCGTTTTGGCAAAAAGAATGCATCAATAAAGAATGCATCAATAAAGAATGCATAATTTTAAGAAAAAGTGCAGAGACTGTCCTTAGACAGATAGTAAGGGGGAAATGCAGAGAATGGATTATATCAATGCTTTCTGGGTGGGCGGCCTGATCTGTGCTTTGGTGCAGATATTAATGGAAAAAACGAAGATGATGCCGGGACGCATCATGGTGCTTCTGGTGGTCACCGGTGCGGTGATCAGTGCCCTTGGCTGGTATGAACCGTTTCAGAATTATGCGGGAGCAGGAGCCAGTGTACCGTTATTGGGCTTTGGAAATGTATTAATGAAGGGCGTGAAAGAAGCGGTGCAGGAACAGGGATTTTTAGGACTTTTTGCCGGAGGATTCAAGGCTGGAGCCGTGGGAACCTCCGCAGCGCTGATCCTCGGTTATCTGGCGAGCCTGCTCAGCAAACCGAAGATGAAGGAGTGACCGTCAGGAACCGCTCCTACGAATGATTCGAAGAACTGGGGATACCCCGGAGAGCGGGATCAGAGTTCTTCGTAGGAGATACCCTTCAGATCCAGATATTTTTTTAATGCCCTGTCCCATGCGGTGTCGGCACTTTTATCCATGGTGAAGACCTGGTAGGCACATCCGGTGGTGAGAACCGTTTTTTCCCCGTCGTAGCGGATATTCAGCACCAGTGCCCGGATGACGTCAGGGTCCACCTGGGCTTTTGTAAGCATGGCGGCGGCTTTATCCGGCTGCATATGAAGCACGAATTTAAAATACAAAGGAGTGTGTTTTCCCTTGATGAGGTCAAAGCACAGTCCTTTTATTTTGCTCCAGGACTGCAGCTCCCAGGGGATACAGTCTGCACTCCGTTCCTCTGCGGGATAGAAGTCCTTGTTGATATGCCCGTCAATGGTAACGGTGAGAGCCGTGCTGACGGTGGCTTCTTCCAACAGGAAAGGATCGAAAGTATCCGCTACCAGCAGGTGGTTCATAAAATTTTTCATGGATGTAATCTGTAATGCGATCATAGGGACTCCTTATATGTTTGTGAGAAGAACTCTGTGAGGATCTTCGGTCGAAACGGAACAATCCTACCCTCTATTCGCATATCGTGGGATTATCATCCCACTTTTATGCTCATATCGGGGCGGGTCCTAAGGTCTTTCACCCACTTATGAGCAAGCTCATATGGGCTTAGACCTTTTGACCCTGGCATCATATAATATGCTGGCTATATAGAAATAGTATATACGAAGTCCGCCGAAAAGGGAATATGAATATTTTGTGTAAAGGCTTTACGAACGGAATGTTTCGTGTTATTATAAGTAGTATTAAAAACTACATAGTATGGTTTTTAAAAAATGGAAATAATTGTAACTATTCAGTGCCCCATTCGCAGAATGACTCTTTGGGAGTTATATTTTTGAATAGCTGCAATCAATGATATGGAGATTAATATGAGTTTTAAAATCGTAGTAGACAGCTGTTGTGAATTGCCGGAAGAATATTTGCAGGATTCCCGGTTCGAGATCGTGCCTTTGGGACTGGAAGTGGGAGATTACCAGATTCAGGATGATGAGAATTTTGATCAGGCGGAATTCCTGAAAAAGGTGGCAGAGTGTCCGAAATGTCCCAAGTCGGCATGCCCTTCCCCAGAGCGTTTCAGGGAAGCCTACCACACAGAAGCAGAGCATGTGTATGTGATCACTTTATCCTCCCACCTCAGCGGAAGCTACAACAGTGCGGTGCTTGGTATGAATCTGTATCGGGAAAAATACGGGAAGAAGCAGATCCACGTCATCGATTCCGAGTCCGCCAGCTGTGGTGAGACCCAGATCGTGAAGAAACTGGTAGAACTGGAAGAGCAGGGTCTTTCCTTCGAAGAAATCGTGAAGCAGATCGAAGAGTTCCGCAACAATGTGCATACCTATTTTGTACTGGATAATCTGGAGACGCTGCGCAAGAACGGCAGACTGACCGGTGTGAAAGCACTGGTGGCATCCACGCTGAACATCAAGCCGATCATGGCCGGAGACAAGGGCAGTATCGTGCAGAGAGGCCAGAGCGTCGGCATGAAGAAAGCACTCCGAAGAATGGCGGAGATCGTTCTGGAAGAGGCAGGGGATACGAAGGAACGTTTCCTGATGATCACCCACTGCAATGCTCCTGACCGCGCCGAGACCATGAAGAAGCTTCTTATGGAAAAGGCAGAGTTCAAAGGATGCCTGATCATGGACACCCGCGGTGTCAGCAGCATGTACGCCAACGATGGCGGCGTGATCGTGACGGTGTAAAAAGATTAATATCATAGGCAATATAGCTCCGGCGGATTAGCCTGTCATTTTTTGTTTCTGACAGCCTGTTCCGCCTGGGCTATTTTTTTCATAAAAAGCAAATATAGAGGGTATTTTATGAAAAACAGAATTTGAGAGAGCGGTGCCATGAATCTGGCAGAATAAGAAATTGAAATGTAAGAGCTTACATACGCGTCAGACAAACATCCTCATGCATATTCCACAAAAAGATAGATAAAAAATTAACTTTCCTAAAAACTATTGATAGTTTTTATTATTTAGGATACAATTGCACATATACAAAAATCAGTAGCCGACAAGAAACGGCTATTTTTTAAAAAACAAAATGTAAGCACTTACACGGTGCAACAGGCAGCCAGCTCAGGTGGCCAATGCCATAGTACGTGTCAGTAAAACACCGCGCCCGCAGGCGGAGAGCAGCACGCCATAGCCGTTGCCGGCGGCGCCCGTGGCGCAGGGCATAAAAGTAACGCAGGCATCAGCCCGCAGAATGGAGAAGATTATGAGCCGATTGAAGATAGCTACCCCGAATAAAGCACAGCTTACGGTGGAACGCCTGTACAAAGATCTGGAGAGAAGAATTATCGCCAGCCCGCCCGGATTATGTCCGGTGGACCTGCAGCTTTCTTTTCTGAAAATGTGTCATGCCCAGACCTGTGGTAAATGTGTGCCCTGCCGTGTGGGACTGGGGCAGTTGCAGAACCTGATGGAGGATGTATTGGCAGGCAAAGCCACCCTGAAGACACTGGATCTGATCCGGGATACCGCTTCCGACATTGTGGACTCCGCTGACTGTGCCATCGGTTACGAGGCGGCCCATATGGTACTGGCCGGACTGGAAGGCTTCCGTGAGGATTATGTCTATCACATTGAACATGGGGGAAAATGTTCCTGCCATATTACCCAGCCGGTTCCCTGTGTGGCGCTGTGTCCCGCAGGTGTGGATATCCCCGGTTACATAGCACTGGTGAAGGAAGAGCGTTATGCAGATGCCGTAAAGCTGATCCGTAAGGACAATCCTTTCCCCACCGCCTGTGCCCTGATCTGTGAGCATCCCTGTGAGGCAAGATGCCGCCGCAACATGATCGATAGTGCCATCAATATCCGCGGCCTGAAGCGTATGGCAGTGGACAATGCCAGAGCCAACACGGTTCCCGTGCCTGAGAAAGCGGAGAGCACCGGTAAAAAAGTAGCAATCATCGGCGGAGGCCCCGGCGGACTGTCTGCGGCATATTATCTGGAGCTGATGGGACACCATGCCGTGGTATTTGAGGAAAAGAGCAAGCTGGGCGGTATGCTGCGCTACGGAATTCCCAACTATCGTTTCCCAAGAGAACGCTTACAGGAGGACATTGACACTATTCTGTCCACCGGAGTGGAAGTGAAATTGAACACCAGAGTCGGCAACGGCGAAGGTGAGATTTCTTATAATAAGCTGCACGAAGAATACGATGCAGTCTATATTGCCATCGGTGCCCATACGGATAAAAAGATCGGTATCGAGGGAGAGGATGCCAACGGTGTCATGTCTGCAGTGGAAATGCTGCGCCGCATCGGTGACGATGACATGCCGGACTTCAAGGACAAGACCGTAGTCGTAGTCGGCGGCGGTAACGTAGCCATGGACTGTACCCGTTCCGCCATTCGTCTGGGCGCGAAAAAGGTGGGAATTGCCTACCGCAGAAGACAGACCGATATGACGGCGCTTCCTGAAGAAGTGGAAGGCGCCATCGCAGAGGGCGCAGAGCTTTACAGCCTGAAAGCACCTCACAAGATCGAAGCCGACGAGAACGGCAATGTGACGGCTCTGTGGGTAGAACCTCAGATCATCGGCCCCATCGATGCCTGGGGACGAGCCCGTCCGATCCAGGCGGATGTGCCTCTCCTTCGAATCCCCTGTGATATCGTCGTGGTGGCCATCGGTCAGGGTATCGAGACCCGTCATTTCGAGGAGGCGGGTCTCTCCGTAAAACGAGGCACCATTACTGCCATGAGTGACAGTGAAGTCAAGGATGTCCACGGTGTATTTGCCGGTGGTGACTGTGTGACCGGTCCGGCTACCGTCATCCGTGCCATTGCCGCCGGAAAAGTAGCTGCAGCCAATATCGATGAATATCTGGGTTACCACCATGTAGTACCCTGTGATGTGGAGATCCCGCCGGTATCCTACGAGGACAAGGAACCCTGCGGACGGATCCAGCTGAGTGAAAAGGAAGCCGGAGAGCGCAAGACGAATTTCGATGCATTTGAATGCGGCATGACGAAGCAGGAAGCCTGCCAGGAAGCGGGCAGATGTTTACGCTGCGATAAATACGGCTACGGAAGCTTAAAGGGCGGCCGAGCTGCCATCTGGTAAAAAGAGGAGCAAACAATGGGCGAGAAAATGATAAACCTTACAATAGACGGCGTGCAGCTGCAGGTCCCGGAGGGAACCAGCGTCATGAGCGCGGCAGCAGGCGTGGGAATCGAAGTACCGCATCTGTGCTTTTTAAAAGACATCAATGAGATCAGTGCCTGCAAGGTCTGCGTGGTGGAAGTGCAGGGAAAAAGCAAGCTGATCACAGCCTGCAACAGCCCGGTGGAAGAGGGAATGGTAGTGTATACCAATTCTCCGAAGGTACGCCGTGTGCGCAAGACAAATGTGGAACTGATCCTGTCCCAGCATGATTGTCACTGTGCCACCTGCGTCAGAAGCCGTAACTGTAATTTACAGCAGATTTCCAACGATCTGGGAATTCTGGAAGTACCTTTTACCGAGGAAGTTCCCGAGACACCCTGGGATCATTCTTTCCCTCTGATCCGGGATTCCAGAAAATGTATTAAATGTATGCGCTGTGTACAGATCTGCGATAAAGTCCAGGCCATGCATGTCTGGGATGTACAGAACACCGGATCCCGTACCACAGTAGATGTGGCGGATAATAAGACCATCGATTGCACCGACTGTACACTGTGTGGACAGTGTATTACCCATTGTCCTACCGGAGCATTGCGGGAACGGGACGATACATACAAGGCTTTCGAGGCACTGGCGGATCCCGAGAAGGTCACAGTAGTCCAGGTGGCACCGGCGGTAAGAACCGCATGGGGCGAGGAACTGGGACTGAATGCGGAGGAAGCTTCTGAGGGCAAAATGGTGGCAGCGCTGAAGCGCATCGGTTTTGACTATGTATTTGATACCAACTTCGCAGCGGATCTGACGATTATGGAAGAGGGAAACGAACTGCTGGAGCGGCTGGACAATTCCCGGAAATACGCATGGCCCATGTTTACCTCCTGCTGTCCCGGCTGGGTAAGCTTCGTGTCCAAGAAGTATCCGGAGTATCTGCGGAATTTGTCCACGGCAAAATCCCCCCAGCAGATGTTCGGTGCCATGGCGAAGACTTATTTTGCACAGAAGAAAGGGATTGATCCCAATAATATCTGCTGTATCTCCATCATGCCCTGCGTATCCAAGAAGAGAGAGGCTTCTCTTTCTTATATGAAGAGCGCCGGAGCCGGACAGGATGTGGATATTGTACTGACCACAAGAGAATTCGTGCGGATGATCCGTGCCGAGCATATCAATACCCGGTTCTTAAAGGAGCAGGCTTTTGATTCTCCTCTGGGAGAAAGCACCGGTGCCGGAGTGATCTTCGGCGTCACCGGCGGTGTCATGGAGGCAGCACTTCGTACCGCATATGCAGTAGTGGAAGGCAAGAATCCGGAAGCAGATGCTTTCCGGGCAGTCCGGGGAAGAGACGGCAGAAGAGAAGCAGACTTCACACTGGGAGATCAGACCTTACATACCTGTACTGTCAGCGGACTGGCCAATGCGGAGAAGCTGATGGAGGACATTAAGGCAGGAAGGGTATCCTATGATTTCGTGGAAGTCATGGCATGCCCCGGTGGTTGTGTCGGAGGCGGCGGACAGCCCATCCACGACGGATGCGAATTCGCGGAGCGGCGCGGAGGCACCTTGTACCGTCTGGACAGTGAGAGAAAGCTTCGCTTCTCCCATGAGAACCCCGAGGTACAGAAGGCCTACGAAGAGTTCCTGGGCAAGCCCCTCAGCCGCACCGCCCATAAGCTTTTGCATTCCGAACACGTGAACGAACTGTACTTTGAAACACATAACTACTTGTAATACCAGGTGACCGATTCAGCCGCAGGGCATACCTGCATGCGCCTGCGGCTGAATCAGGGAACCGCCCAAACATGAGGAAGAAGCGATTTGCGAAGCAAATCAGCGGAATCCGAATGTTTGCAGAATTGCGAAAGCTGCACGGCAGCGGAGCAATTCGTGGGTATTACAATGTATGGGCATACCTGCATGCGCCTGCGGCTGAATCCGAATGTTTGTAAGACCCTATTGACATTTTTTCACACAGGGTCTATACTGTGTATAGTTTAAAGATGATTACTAGAGTAAGAGTGGACGCGCGCCACTCTTTCTTGTTGTTGTAACGACAGCTCATATCAGTAAAGGAGGGCCTACATGTCCAAACGAGAGGACTACGAAAACAGAACCGAAGAACTGCTGACGCCCATCGCAGAAGTAAGGCAGGTGGAGATCTACGATGTGGAGTATGTAAAAGAAGGCAGTGACTACTATCTGAGAGCTTACATCGACAAGCCGGAAGGTGTGAACATTCTGGATTGCGAGAATGTCAGCAGAGCATTATCCGAAGCTCTGGACAAGGCTGATTTCATTCCGGATGCTTACATTCTGGAAGTCAGCAGCCCGGGACTGGGTAGAACACTGAAAAAGGATAAGCATTTGCAGAAGAGCATCGGTGAAGAAGTAGAGATCAAGCTGTTCAAGCCCATTGACAAATGCAAAGAGTTTTCTGGCATTCTGGAGAGCTTCAATGCAGATAACATTACGATCACGGAAAACGGCAGCCCGAGAACTTTTGCCAGAGCAGACATTGCCCTGATCCGTCTTGCATTAGATTTTTGATACTATTCAGAGCCAAGGGGCGAAGGAATAGTTATAGCTTGTAGAATAAGAAGAAACCATACACTAAGAAAAGGCGAAAGCCGGAATGGAGGAAATGATGAATAAGGAATTAATGGAGGCACTGGACGTTCTGGAGAAGGAGAAGGAGATCAGCAAGGAGACCTTGTTTGAAGCCATCGAGAACTCCCTGATGACAGCCTGCAAGAATCATTTTGGAAAGGCTGACAATGTCCATGTGGAGATTAATAGAGAGACCTGCGATTTTCTGGTATATGCTGAGAAGGAAGTCGTTCCCACGAAGGATGATGTGGAGGATGACTGCCTGCAGATTGCTCTGGAGGATGCACAGGAGATTTCCAAGAGAGCACAGGTGGGTGACATGATCCATGTGGAGATCAAGTCCAAGGAGTTCGGCCGTATCGCTACCCAGAATGCCAAGAACGTGATCTTACAGAAGATCCGTGAGGAAGAGAGAAGCGTGATCTACAACCAGTACTACGAGAAGGAAAAGGATGTTGTGACCGGCGTAGTACAGCGTTATGTAGGCAAGAACATCAGCATCAATCTGGGTAAGGCAGATGCCATGCTGACCGAGAACGAGCAGGTAAAGGGCGAAGTATTCAAGCCCACCGAGCGTATCAAGGTTTACATTGTGGAAGTAAAGAACACCCCGAAGGGACCCCGCATCAATGTCAGCCGTACCCATCCGGAACTGGTAAAGAGACTGTTCGAGTCCGAAGTTACCGAGATCAAGGACGGTACCGTAGAGATCAAGAGCATTGCCAGAGAGGCAGGAAGCCGTACCAAGATCGCTGTATGGAGCAATAACCCCAATGTAGATGCTGTCGGCGCCTGTGTAGGTATGAATGGTGCCCGCGTCAATGCTATCGTGGAAGAGCTGCGCGGTGAGAAGATCGATATCGTGAACTGGGATGAGAACCCCGGTAACCTGATTCAGAATGCACTTTCTCCTGCCAAGATCGTAGCAGTATTTGCAGATCCCGATGAGAAGACCGCAAAGGTAGTCGTACCCGATTATCAGTTGTCTCTGGCTATCGGTAAGGAAGGTCAGAACGCAAGACTGGCAGCAAGACTGACCGGCTACAAGATCGACATCAAGTCCGAGACTCAGGCCAAGGATGCTCCCGGCTTCCGTTATGAGGACTATGTGGATGATTACGAAGATGATACCGTAGACGATTTTGATGGAGAGCAGGAATAATCAATGGCAAAAAAGATTCCACTGAGGCAGTGCGTAGGCTGCGGAGAAATGAAAGGCAAAAAAGAAATGCTGCGTGTCCTGAAAACACCGGAAGATGAGATATGTCTGGATGCAACCGGCAAAAAAAACGGACGTGGTGCATATATATGCAGACAGAAGGAATGTCTGCAGAAAGCCCGGAAGAATAAAGGATTAGAACGTTCTTTCAAGATGAGTATTTCTCCTGAGGTATATGATACACTGGAAAAGGAGTTTGATCAGCTTGAAACAGAATAAGATTTATTCCCTTTTGGGACTTGCGATGAGGGGGCGTAACCTGGTAAGCGGTGAATTCCAGACGGAGGACGCTGTGAAAAAAGGTTCTGCCATGTTGGTGATCGTTGCAGAGGATGCATCGGCCAATACGAAAAAGTTGTTTCACGACAAATGTTCCTATTATGAAGTCCCGGTATATGAATATGGCACGAAGGAAGAACTCGGCTGGGCCATCGGCCGGGATCTGAGATCTTCGGTAGGTGTGTGTGATGCGGGACTGGCAGATGCACTCATCAAGCAATTGGAAGCGAATTTGCCCGGTTAGGCAGAATGGAGGAAAGCATGGCGAAAATCAAAGTACATGAACTCGCAAAAGAATTGGAACTACAGAGTAAGGATATATTAAGTTTTTTACAGGAAAAAGGAATTGAGGCAAAGGCAGCACAGAGCTCGCTGGAAGAGGATGCGGCAGCACTGGTACGCAACAGCCTCGGAAAGAAAAAAGCAGCTGCACCCGCAGCACAGAAAGCTCCGGTAAATACCGAAAACGCAAAGCCTGCTGAGGAAAAGGCTCAGGCACCCGCAGGGGAAGCAAAGGCTCAGGAAACGAAAGTTTCCGAGGAGACCAAATCTACTGAGGAGACGAAAAAGAAGAAAAAGATTATTTTCGTTAGTAACCCTCAGAATTCCAAGATGCCTGGACAGCGTCAGGGTGGTCAGAGTGGACAGGGACAGAGAAATGCAGGCGGACAGCGTCCGAATCAGGGCGGCAGATACCAGAACAATGGTTACCAGAATAATTCCTACGGCAACCGTGTTCAGGCACAGGCTCCCGTACGTCCCATCAAGCCGCTGACCCCTCCGTCTCCCACTCCCAGCGTGGCAATGGTACCCGGCAACCGTGGACAGCAGCCTGCGAAAAAGCCTCAGACACAGGCACCGGTAAAGGAGCAGGCAGTACAGAATACTGCAGCCGCACAGGCACCTCAGGCAGCACAGCCTGCACAGAATGTGGCACAGCCCAGACCGGCAGACAGACCTCAGAACGGTAACCGTGACAACCGCGATAACCGTCAGGGCGGTTACGGTCAGAATAATCGTGACAACCGTGGACAGAACGAGCGTGGCCAGAGCGGTTACAACCGTGACAACAGAGACGGCAATCGTGACAATCGTCAGGGTGGCTACGGACAGGGTAACCGTCAGGGCGGACAGAATGGTAACAGAGGAGGTATGGGCAATGGCAGACCTCAGGGAGGCGGATTTAACAGACAGGGTCGTCCGGG
>OHHZ01000320.1_pt1 | contig 25100 bp, 17 predicted proteins | sample 1568081 | NCBI WGS metagenome assembly OHHZ01 (sample SAMEA3879597, study PRJEB24766) | human gut metagenome | biome: human-associated habitat; feature: feces | place: USA | collected 1985/1987
CCTTCGAATATGATGTCGTCTTCGCAGCCACGGTTTCAATGCTGAAGATATTGTTGCCGCTCTTTATTTCTTTACCGGCAATGTCATTGCACACATAAACCTTTGGAGATGAAGGATTTTCACGATAATCATATACGGAGAATGCAAGCATTTTCCCGGTTCCCAATTCCCTGCCACGTTTATTGCGGCTGACTGTGAGGAAGAACTTAGGTTCCTCGGAGTCATGGATATTCTGGACATAAGAACTGAAATCGAAAGCGAACTCGATTTCCGAACTGCCGCTGCTCCCCTGCATCGGATAATCCCCGCCCTGATAATTGGCAATCGGCACGAGATAATCATGGACAGGCATATTGTCTGAAGCCTTGTTGGAAACGCCGATTCTGAATGAAAGGTCATTTCTGGACGTATAGTTCAGTTTCACGCGGAACACCACCTTAGGCTCACGGTATTCCACATCGGTTCCGCACATGTCGCGGCTCAGTTCGCTGTTCGTCCTGTCACTCTGCTCCCAGAAATAATACGGCAGATAGTAACGTCCTCGGTCATGAGCGAAATGGTCCTCCCCCCAGGTATTGCAGACGATGAACGCGCCCTTGGTAAGAATTCCGTCAGGTGCCGTGAATTCCACAAGATCATCATAGCCCACGATAGTCATGGCATGTGCTCCGTCAGGTGCGAGCTGGGTAAGCAACGCCTTATAGCCTGTGGCAGACGGTCCGGTATAATTGGTATTGATTTTCCAACCGCTTGAACGTGACGAGAATGTCACGATACCGCCAGGTTTTCCAGGTTCTCCGCGATTCCAGAGATAATTGCGCACTTTGTCGATTCCGGCACGGTCGATAACCTCGAATGTGCGGATCTTGGTCACCCTGTTGTGCAGAGCTTTCAGATAACTGTCATATCCGGTAGTCCACTTGAACTGGTAACTCGAATACTGTGACGGGAAGTCCGCTTCCGTGGCAATACCGCCTTCGAATGCAATCTGGAGTCCGTCAGTACCGAGCGAACCTTCATCCTTGCCGTCATTTATAAAGTTCCATGTATACAGGTAGCTGAACTGGTAATCCTTGCTGGCCGAAGCATCCCTGTCCAGAAGACGGTTCATCTCGTAGGTAAACATATAACCGATATACGAGGCCTGCGCACAGGAGCCTCCGATCTGGTTGATGAGCGGCGGAAAATATTTCAATTTCGAGTTGTCAACCCCCGCGGGCATACTTTCCTGAGCCCGCACACTCACGGCGCCGGCCCCCAAAACAAGGAAAGCCGCTACCGCAATGATTGTTTTACGAATAGATGCTATTGCCATGATAATCTCTTGATTGTCTTTTTGATTTCTGCCTGGATCTGCTGCGGGATGTCGGTACCGTTTACAAGCATACCGGAAAGCGATTCGATTATTTCACCACGACGAACGGACTGCTCATACCAACCGAGCGTCTCACATGCAACCGTGCGGACATATAAGTCATCGGAAGCATCTCCGACAATGTGGAGAAGCGGGTCGACAGCGAATATGCTTCTTCCGTTGCGGAATGTCCTGATGTCGTTCACTCTCTTCTTCACAGGTTTTTCCTTATCAGCCGCGCCCTCGGTGCTCTTGCTGTAATGTCCTGTGACTGAAAGCAATGCCACCGCATCGTCAGCTATGTGTCCGGAAGCTCTCACCATCTCCGGATGAGCTTTCTTGAATGCCTTGACATCAGGGATAAGGGATGTGTCTCCAAGCGCCGCTGCCATTCTGACGGAATTTCTGGCAACCACCTCATAGATATCTTCCAATCCTATCCTGACATAGGTCGCGAAATCAGCATCCGGGTCTGTGGCCAATGTATTGAAGGCATGAATACGGACAGTCCATGACGGGTCTCCGAACATTTCCGCCGCGCGTTTGTGTGCTGCCTTGGCATCTATATACCCCAGATGGGTGATTCCTGCGCATCTGAGCAATGTATTGTCAGAATAAGTATATTTCTCCCAGACGGAAGGATTCAACTCATTGAAGACAAGATCATTGTGAAGTCGATCGCGGAGTTTTTCCTCTGCTTTGTCATGAGGTGTGAATCTGAAAGTCGGGTCACCTATAAGATGAGACTCCAGATATGCGACCTCTTTCTGCCACATGCCGGCACGCTCCCCTATCGATAGATAGCCCATCAGTTTGTCTTCCCATTTATCCTGAAGGACATTGACAGTATTTCCTTGAGCGACAATGCACTCCCCGTCACCGAACACATGGCATCCGGCCACGTATCCCTCCCTGTTGTGGAACGAGCCGTTGTAGCAGGCATTGAAAACAATCATCTTCGCATTGCTATTGCCTTTCATTATGTCGTCCAGGAAAATATTTGCCTGGGCATATTCCAATGAATCTGCTGCAGCATAGGAGGCCATTGCAGAGTCGGAGAAATCCTTACGGGATAATCTATATTCCTGTTCCACGGCTTCTTTCATAAAGTCTTCCCCATGGCCTTTTCCTGCATAATATTTATAGGATTCAGCGAGTGAGCGTCTAAGATAATCCATGTCCTCGTCCAGGTTATCCGCCACCTTGCTTTCGTTAATATATTGGGTATCAGGGGCTCCATGTTCACTGAAGACGAACAGGTCCACGTCCTTGCGGGCCACTTCACTGAGGAGGTTCCATTTCATGTGCCTGTCCTCGCGGAAATTCAGAAAACGGTTATGCGAAGCCTGACTGAAAACGTAAGGGAAATATTCCCTGAACACGACCGGTTTCTGGCGCCACAGCGTAAGACAATCGGAATTATATCCGTATCCGGCAAAGAAGGTGAGATTGTCGAGTGCATTGTTCTGCCTGTGTGCATCCACTACCTTACGGAGATACTTGCGCATTATCTCATATTTGTCACCTTTCATCACTGCAGGCACTTTCATTCGGGCAGAATATATGTCCGGACGGAGATGCTGCGCCCCATCTTCAGAAAGCCTGTAATAGAACACGTCCGTTTCCACAGTGTCACGGCAGATGAAATCGAAGCTCAGATCGAAATCATCATAGAACCTGTCCGACGGCACTGAAGATTCTTCCATCGGCCATGCCTCCTCATTCATCTTGAATGCTGTGGTAAGATGCTGTCCCTGACGCACTTTGACGATAGGAATATCACCGGCGAACACCACGCCCTCAAGTCTGGGCTTCTTCCCGGCAAGAGCGAGTATTTCTGCCTTCACTTCTTCCGGTCCCTTCCAGTCCGCACTGATGATATATGTTCCAAGTCCTTCTTCCTCAAGAATCTGCTTATAGGCATGGAATTCTTCAGTACACTTGGAAAGAGTCTCACTGTCGGTTATGATGGCAAATGCCGTAGGTGATTTCACACCGCATTTCTCGACTTTGACCTGCGCCTCAGCAATTGACGCAATGCCGCAGAATATAGCCGCCGCTATAAATTGTTTAATCAGAATATTTCTCATAATTCTATATTCCTCATTGAATTACAGTTGCCAGGCAACCTATCTCAAATAATCTCCAAGACGGATCTTTGTCTTGACAAGTTCATTCCTCAATGCTTCCGGCATCTCTTCGCCTGATTTCAGGTACGCGTCGATTCCGTTCACGATGTCTTTCCTGTTCCACGCCCTGATGAACCAGCCGAGGACTTCTGCGCACTGGACGCGAGCGTTCTCGACTTCTCCGGAATCACGGACGATTGCAAGCAAGCTTTCAGCATACTGAGGATAAGGCTGGTTACGCATACCGCTGATATAGAATTTACGGTATCCGTTATTCTTGTCTCCAATGATTTTACCTGTCGAAGATTCTATGGAGAATGCAGCTCTGAAGCAATTTTCAGCTTTCTTGTGGAAAAGTTCCCTGTCATAAATCCAATCTGCCTCTGCAAATTTCTTCTCGAATTCTTTAAGGAACAGGCTGTCCGGGAAATGGGCGCACACAAATCCCACGTTATGAGCCACGCGAAGGGAATTGTAATCACGCATATAGAGGTCAGCCAATTCGGCAGCCATTTCCGGAGTGCCGACTTTGCCCATGAAGAATGCGGACTTCCTGCGAATGAACTCGTAAGGGTCGTCGGCACCGTCTTTCAGGACTTTCTCATAATTGCCGTCATTGTAATGTTCCAGAAGGTGAAGGCATTGCAGACGGAGCATATATTCGTCACTTTCCTTCCAAGTCTTCAGGAGAAGCGGAGACAAGTCATTGTAATTCAATGCATAGAGTTTGTGCAATGCAAGTCCTCTGATGTCGCAAGGATATTTAGGCGAGTTGAATTTCAGCCAATATTTGCAATTCGTATTATGCAAATCAGGGCGAACGGCATTCTCAGAAGCCGTAAAGTGGAACGTAGGGTCGCCTAAAATATGCGATTCCAGAATATTGACCTGCTGCATCCATTCTCCCACACGATAGCCTTCGGTGAGCATTCCCATAAGATCGGATGAAGATTTGTCCTGCAGGACATTGACGGAGTTTCCAATGCCGACAAGAGCATTGCCCTCGGAAAGGATATATCGCGATGCAATGCAGTCATCCTCACGGAAATCGCCGTTGTAGCACGCATCGAAAATCGTCATCTTCACGTTAGGTTTCGCTGCCGCAATGTCATCCAGCATAATGCCGGTCGCCGCATCATAAAGCGAATCCTCCGCCTCTGTTTTCGGGTCGTTCCAATCCTCGACCCAATCGCGGGTGATGCCATATTTCTTTACAATGTCTTCGATTATGCTTTCCGCATCCTTGCCACGGCTCACCGCGGTCCGGATTCTCTGGCGCATGCGATACTTGGCATCGTAATAATAAGCGTCGGTTTCATTGGCACGTGGAGTTTCTGTAACATATTGTCTTTCAGGGACTCCATGTTCATGGAAAAGAGCAAGATCCAGGTCATTCCGGGCAATTTCGCCGAGAAGTGTACTCTTCACGTCCGGATACATTGCATAGAACAGGAACTTCGCGCCGTCAGAGCCGTTGTCAAATGCTGCAGGCATCTGTTCCGTCAGGGTTATGGTTTCATCCTTCCACGCAGCGAGACTATTTGAAAATGAGCCGCTTCCGCAATATGACATCAGGTGGTCCAGCGGATTGTCCTGTGATTTGGCAGCCGCAGCTTTAAGCAGGTAGCGTGAAATCTCGCCATATTTGTCACCTCTCTTTTCAGATGATTTGATTCGTCCGGTATAGATGTCACAGCTGATGTGTTGCGGCGACTCGGCGGCAAGATTGTAGTAAAAGAAATTCCTTTCCACACTGTCGCGACCGAGGAAGTCAAACTTCAAATCGAAGTCATCATAGAATCTGTCGGATGGAACGGAAGAATCCCTCATCGGCAATGTCTCATCCATCTTGAACGCTGAAGTGAGGTGCTGGGCACCGCGGATCATTGCTATCGGGACATCACCGATGAAGACCGCGCCTTCCAGAGCTCTCGTCTTATGATAGAGCATCAGGCTGTCTTTCAATTCATCCGGATTTGTCCAATTCCTGGACACCACGAACGCATCAAGTCCATCGGCACAGACGGCCGAGCGATAAGTTTCTATCGCCGCCTTGCAGTTGTTAAATGTCTGAGGGTCAGTGACAATCGCGAATGAACGTGTCTGGGCAGTCATTGTAGCTGACGTAAAGACGGCTACTGCCGTCAATAAAGTTTTGTATGACATCTAAACCCTTAAATATTAATAGTGTGATTCCTATTGTTTTGGTTATCATTTATTCAGGAATATCTGTTTCTAGAACAGGATTCCGAAAGTTGCAGAACAGAGAATTCTATCCTTGTCCAGGTCCAAAGCACTTATGTATGAGGCTTTCGCGCCCAATACCCAGTTGACTTTCTTAACTGAAGAAACAGTCCAGTCGACTCTGCCGCCGGCCTTTAAGTAACTTGCATTCAGCCAGTCACTTTGGTCATTCATCATAGCTACGGGAGCAGGATATACCTTTGCGCTGAGGCAAGTGTAGCCATCGCCCAATCCTACTGCGTATCCGGCATGAAGACCGACGAGAAGAGATGACTTCCTTATCTTGAAATGCTTGTCGGCTAGTACTCCTGCATAAATTCTCATGGCATCAGACGTTGATGCCGGTGAGAGATAGCTCTGGTTGAACATTTCGAATCTGGCTTCTCCGCCAACCTTCCAGCTGTAGCCTTTAGGATCAGAGGCTCCGAAAAGATGGTCGTAACCGATGGTGGCATTGATTCCCGTGAAAGTGGTCATTTCGTTTTCATTGAGAACCATCCATTCCTGCTGATAGGCTGTGGTATTCAGCTTCTGAACATATTCGATACCGTCGGTAAGGCTACACAACACATTAAGCGCCAACTTGTTAGATTTATTCTTTCCGAAAAACCATGCAGCATCGAATGTAATGTCGTTTTCTTTAATGGAGCCAAGCCGCTTCGGCAGTTTAGGATTCTCTTTCCCCATGGTGGTACGATGTTCGAATCCGGCTTCGATGAACAGACTTTCGCCCAACGAATACTGAAGCGCTCCGCCATATCTGTTCGTGCGGTAAACATGCGTCTTCATGCCATCGTTTCCACCAACTTTGTTCTGGGTACTCTCTCCCAGTCCTCGATGCTGCCAGACTTTAGGTTCTTCCCAAGGATTGTTATTCGACACTGTCGCGCGTTCAAAACCATTGGTATAGGTTCCGCTAAGTCCTAGCAGGCTCTGTCCCAGACGCACTGCCACAGACGGAGTGACTTTAATGCTGTACTTGTATGTTTCGCCTCGCGGGTCAAGCTGCTTCGCTCCGACTTTTGTGGTGTAGTCCACTTTCACGCCGAAAGACACCCTGTTCCACAGAACAGGTGATGACAATCCTGCATTGAGCAGATACTCCTGCTTGTTCCAACCGCTGGATTTGTCATCAACCGGATAGTACGGCATATTGTCCTCCAGCTCGTACATCAGCACGTTATAGAGGGCATCGTGTTCAAAGATGTTTCTGAAAGAGAATCCGCCCGTTGTCAGGAATTGACCTATATATGCGGCACCTGACGTACCCACAGAAATCTCCGAACCGCTTTTGCCTGTACCTATCTTACGATATTCACCAAAGCCTCCATCATAATTGATATTCAGCGTACTGAATATTCCGTATGGCTTGAATGCGAGACCAGCAGCTGAAGAGCTGCCGTACCAAAGAGAATTTCTGATGGCGGTCTCCTGCAGAACTGTATTTCTCGGGGTTCCCGAAGGCTCGGCAGCCTGGGCCGAAATAACGCCCAGACTGACAAGCATTGCGGAAATTGCTATAATTCTCTTCATTTCGAATTGTTGATTTTACTTATTTATCCAAGTGTTCCAAGAAGGGACTTTGGCGCCATATCTTCTGACCTGAGGGTCCTTCTTGACTTCGAAGTCATTGGAAGTATTGTTGGTGTCCTGATAAACCTTCGTGCCGTCAGGACGGGTCTCCTTGATTTTTCTTGCAATACTTTCGCCGACATAAGTTCCTGAGCACCAGATTGCTCCTGCATCAAGACTGACAGGCAATCCCAATACACTCATTCCGGATTCATCACTTACAGCCTGCACTGCATCGATAATGTCGCTGATCAGAATTTCTTTTGCCTCACCATTGCCGTCATCATTGGTTGGTGTAACGAAATTATCATTCGTGAGAGGTTTCGAAGGTTTGAAAAGGACATATCTTGAACCATCTGTAGATGTAAGGAATTGAGCCATCGCATTTTTAGCTCTGACGATATTCTGCATATTAAGAGCTGCATTGTCGGTAAGGACCAGACCGTTCCACAATGTCGTTTCTTTTTCGACAGCCTCAAACTCAGCTCCTGTCAAATCTACCGGTGAAAGCCCCTTGGAAAGTTTCTCGGACTTATGGTTGGTTCCCCACTGTGCAATCACAAATGACTCTCCAGGTTTAATAGGATATTTAAATCCATCTCCCGGAATCTGCCAAATAGATTTTGCAAACACATACTGATCGGCATTTTCGATTGGCCACTCATAGATAATCGTTTTATTATAATTAGAATAAATCGTTTCTGCTATGCAAAGACCATCGGCATATACTACCTCCGTGCTGTTATTGTAAATTTCATAGAACTGGTCGCGGAAATAGTAATCCTTGACTCCAGTGTAATAAATCTCTTTGAATACCAGAGCCGCCTCTTTTACAGCATCTACTCTTACTACCACTTCTGCTCCATCAGTAATCAAACTTACATTGCTTTCAGAGCCGGCGATGGTATATGTAAAACCGCCTTGATTCTGAGATGCGCTTACTGATATGGTATATACACCAGGAATGATATCTGTTGCGGTAGCAATACCGTTTTCTGTCGTGGTCTCAATTACTGATCCTGTCGCGAAGTTTGAAATCTTCACGCCGTAACTCTCCGGAGACGGAATGCCTGCTGCTACGAGTTTAGTCTCATCAACCTTTACGTTTATGCTTATTGTCTTAGTGCCGGTCTTCTGACAACCTACCATCGCCAGAACCGCAAGTACCATTAAGGTGATCGCTGAATGTTTCATAACTTTAATATTTTAAGATAAATAACTACTTGATTGATACCTTGAATTCAAATCCGAAAAAGATAGGTATTCCGAGTTCACTATACTCGCCGCTACGCTTCGACTTGTAGAGCGGACGGCTGTTGAACATATTGTTCACATAGAATGACGCAGTGAATATATTGCCGATTTCCTTGCTCACATTGAGATTGAAGAGCATTGTCGGGAAATACTTTTCAGCTATGAACCTGTTGTCATTGCGAGGCGTGAACATGTAAGAGAATTCCGGGTCGTCCTTCTTGGACGGATCGAAGTCATACACCTTTCCATCCTTGCGGGAAATGTATTTGATGAACATTGTATCATTACGATACTCAGTCCAATACTTGCCGTACCAGTTCATCTGACCAGTGAGTGTCACGGCAAGTCCGACCTGCGGAATGTTGTGAGTGATTCGGAGAGTGGTATTCAACTGCTCGGCATAGCTCGTGGAGAGTTCCGGTTCATAAATACCGATGTTCTTTTCCGGTGTCCCTACATTTTCTCTCGTTCCGAAAGAATACCCCTTGTTCGTATTCGAGCTGCGCATCCATGCTCCATTGATATAGAAGGAAGTGCGGATAGCATCAAATCTTCCGAGATCGATTTCATATTCAATTCCTCTGTTGGTGGACTTGATGTTGTTCAGCGGTTTATAGACTGTATAGAAGAGGTCGTATTCCGCACCTTTCTTCAATACAGGCCGCTGCCCTGGATCTTTGTGGTCCACGTCATAGGTCATCGCATGATACCATTTGAAAGAACTGAGGTCCAATCCATAATTGTAGCCATTGTCCATTCTCTCGTCATAAGCGGTGACGCTGATGCGGTAATGACCACCGAAATTGAAGTCCATACCGACTTCAGCCTTACGGTTCACAGCGATTTCCAAGTCCTTGTTCACAGCATCGTATATATCTGTTTTCGCTATGAGAAGTTGCTCATTTTCAGGCAAATCTGCGTGCATTCCGTTGTAAAGGATATAGTCGTGGTATGACTTGTTCGGATAGAGGTAGTACGAGGTCGGAGCCTTCGATGTCAGACCATATCCGCCGCGAAGCGTCATCCAAGGGAAGATGTCGATGGAAGCATTGATTCGAGGTGCTACTGAATTATGCCCATTGACATTGTCATAACGGACGCCGGCCACGATATTCAATTCACGCTTTGCGAATTTCCAGTTGAAGTAGTTCTCGGCATAGAGACCCAGCTGGTTGATGAACGGAATATCAGAATAAGGCCTTGCACGATAACCAGATTCAGCATTGCCGATATTTCTGTAAGGAGGGTAATCGTCGTCATAGACTGAACCCTTGCCGAGGTTTCCGTCAGTCTTGAAGTCCGCTCCGATCAGCAGTCTCTCATTCACAGCTCCCCATGTATGAGCGAAATCGGCATTCAACTTGACGAAAGCATTGACTTCCTTGCCATAGATATCATATTGATAGAAATAGCTGTACGGCAGGACCACGCCTTTTACCGAACTGTTAGCCGGTACGTTGGTAATGATATTTCCATCCGCATCTTTAATCTGCGCTCCGGCAATGTTGCTGTATATTTCGCCGTCTGTCATTGACTTGGCATAGAGATTCAGCGCATTGTTGGCTGTGCTTTCATAATGGGATTTCTTGTCGTTAAGGCTTCCCGAAGCCAGCCAGTTGATGCTGCGCAGCCAGTTTCCATTGATGGATGCTCGGCCGTTGGTATTGAACGCGACACCTATGTCATTGGCATAGGACTGGGTCCTGGATGAAGCATCATCAGGATTAAGCTTGCTGCGGTCGCGTCCATAATTCATTGACAAAGACGTAGTTTCATTGACCAATTCCCCTATTCGCACGGTCCAGAGGGCCTTGGCGCTGGCTCGCTGGTAGAATGCGTGGTTCTTGGTCAGGGAGTTCTTGCTATACGCGTAGTCGCCGGAGATATTGAGGTCGCCCGCCTTCTTTCCGAGCGAAAATCCTTTACCCGCCGAAGCCTGATAGATGTTCGGATTGGTCTTGAAACGGATCATGAGCGGAGATTTTCCGGCCCTGGATTTCACCAACACCGCACCAGATGTGAGGTCGCCATATTCTGCCGACGGGATACCTCTGATGACTTCGATGGACTCAATGTTATCCGTCGAAAGTGTCCTCACGTCCATGCCTCGCGCCGGTGTGCCGGAACGGCTGTCATCTCCCGAACTTCCGCCTACTACCGGGCTGAGTGTCTGGAGGTTGGCATTGTTGGACATCGGTGCGCCATCGACAATGACCGCTGTTCCGAGGCTGTTCATCACTGATGCCGAATTGGCTGATTCGCCAGGGACGATAGGACGTGCAGTTCTGATGGTAATCGATTGAGAGCTGGACAGATCCGGATTCGACACGGATACTCCCGGAAGCAATGCCATGGCATCTGCCAAGGAACTGGTCTGCATGTGGTCCATCGCCTGCCTGGAGATATTGGACGCGGTACTGCTTCCTGCCTTGTTTCCAGTGGCCACGACCACGACGTCGCTCAATCTGAATGAGGTTTCTTTAAGCGCCAATTTCAATTTCACGTTTTCTCCTGCCTTGGCTGTAAACGTGGTGTCTTTCTGTTCCATGCCATAGAACTGCACACTGACGGTGACAGTACCGGCCGGCACGTCTTTAAGAGAGAATACACCTTTTTCGTCAGTCATTGTATAGAGCTGTGACGGTGTTACCAAAACCGACGCGAAGTCGACTGGATAGCTGTTCGCAGCGGAAACGACCTCTCCTTGAATAGCGAAGGTCTTCTTGGGAGCGGCAGCCTCAACTGACAGGCTGAAACAGGCAGCAACAGCAATCGTTGCAATCGAAATAAACCTACATTTATCCATGTCCGAAATTATACTAAATGCACTTTTTCCGTCAAATTAAAATATCCATCCGCCTCTTTTTCGATACCCTATTTTGCAAATGTATCATTATAATTCAAAATAACAAATACCAAGAAATAACTATTGCAAAAATCGCTATCTTTGCAACTTGAAACAATAGAACCTGTAGAGAGTTATGGCAGAGAGCAATTTTATTGATTACGTCAAGATATATTGTGCTTCGGGACATGGGGGCGCGGGATCGGTGCATCTGCATCGCGCCAAGTATGTACCTAAGGGAGGACCGGACGGAGGAGACGGCGGAAGAGGCGGACATATCATATTGAGGTCGAATCCACAATTCTGGACATTGATCCATCTGAAATATAAGAAATTCATCAAGGCGGAAAACGGAGAACATGGCGGAGCGGCGCTTTGCAAGGGTAAACAGGGCAAAGACATTATCCTGGACGTGCCTGTGGGAACCGTCGTGAAGGACGGAGAAACCGGAGAGGTGCTGTTTGACATGATGGAACCAGGCGAGGAGAAGATTCTCTGCAAGGGAGGACGAGGCGGACTGGGAAACAACAATTTCAAATCGGCAACGCAGCAGACCCCGAGATACGCGCAGCCTGGAGAAGACGGACAGGAAGGATGGTTTGTCCTTGAGCTGAAGGTACTTGCGGACGTGGGACTCGTCGGATTCCCTAATGCAGGAAAATCCACATTGCTGGCAGCGATTACTTCAGCAAAGCCTAAGATTGCGAACTACGCATTCACCACATTGGAGCCGAACCTGGGAATCGTAAGATACCATGACGACAAATCATTTGTCATGGCCGACATACCGGGAATCATCGAGGGCGCACATGAAGGTAAAGGCATAGGACTCAGGTTCTTACGCCACATCGAGCGCAACTCCGTACTGCTTTTCATGGTATCGGCAGAAGAAAAAAACATTGAAAAGGGATATGAAGTTCTGCTGAACGAGCTGAAGATGTACAACCCTGAACTTCTCGACAAGGACAGAGTCCTGGCGGTGACCAAATGCGACCTCATCGACGAGAAGGCGGAGAAAAAGATACGGAAGACTCTTCCGGCGGACGTGCCGACAGTTTTCATTTCATCAGTTACAGGAGAAAATCTCCCGGAACTGAAAGACGAACTCTGGAAAGCATTGAACACTGACATTTAACGGATTATGCATTTCTGGGACATATTGCACAGATGGGATCAGATCCTGACATTGTTCATGAACAGTTTCCACATTCCGGCGACTGACCAGTTCATGATGTTCATGTCGAACAGGGACGTCTGGTTCCCGCTCTATGCCATCATCGCATTCTTCCTTTTCAAGCGGCTCGGCTGGAAAAAAGGAGGAATCTCGATTCTATGCATGGTGCTGACTTTGGTTCTATGCGACCAGACCTCCAACCTTCTGAAATACAGCGTAGCGCGATTACGTCCATGCTACAGCAGCCAGATGCTGTTCGGCGGACTGCATGTCCTGGAAAACAGAGGCAGTTTCTTCGGATTCTTTTCGGCACACGCCGCCAACGCGTTCGGACTGGCGATGTGTTCCACAGTATTGTTCCGCTACGACAAGAATCACACCTATAAAGCATTCATTATCATGATATTCACTTGGGCGGGGTTGCTGTCCCTCAGCAGGATTTTCGTCGGGAAGCATTACTTCGGAGACATCACTGTGGGTGCCATGATAGGATGCATCTACGGATTGATTGTCGCCATGGCTGCCAGATGGATGTTCGCCAGGTTCATCGACCGCAAAAAAATCCCGTCACCTGAAGAGGCGGCGGGAAACAAAATTTCTTGACGGCTGCGACTACAATTCCGGCACAGTTTTCTCCATTCTCATCGAATGGGAACCTTTGATCAGAATCGTATAGCCATCTATCTTATTCTCAGCAAGATACGCCACGAGCTCATCTGATGACGCGAACCATGAAATCCTCGCATCCGAAACAGGTTTCAATGCCTTTTCGAATTCATGACCGACAAGGAAGATCTTGTCAATGCTGCTGTCTGTCAGGAGTTTCAATATTCCCTCATGTTCTTCCGCAGAACTTGCTCCAAGTTCTCCCATATCACCAATCATCACCGCCTTCGCAGGAGCCGACATGCTGAAGAAATTGGCCAATGACGCCCTCATGCTGGAAGGATTGGCATTGTACGCATCCACTATCAGGACATTGCGGTCAGTCTTGACCATCTGCGAACGGCTGTTGGAAGGAACATACTCGGCAATCTTGGCAATCGCATCTTCTTCAGGGACTTCAAAGAACTTTCCGATACATATGGCAGCCAGGGCATTGGCAGCATTATATGTGCCTACAAGCTTGGTTTCCAGCACTTTGCCGTCATTCATCCTAATACGGAGATATGGGTTTTCAGGCGTAGTTTCCAACACTTCGCAGCCATCGGTCACAAGACCGTAAGGCACGATGGAAAGGCCGGCACGCTGCGAACACATTGACCTGAGAACCGGATCATCCTCATTGACGAAAACCGCCCGCCCGTGGGCATTGACATAATCATAAAGCTGGCCCTTTGCGCGCTGGACGCCTTCGAAGCTACCGAAGCCGAGCAGGTGCGCCTTGCCGACGTTGGTGATGATGCCATAGTCGGGCTCGCAGACTTGCACCAGCTTTGCAATATCGTCGGGATGGTTCGCGCCCATCTCAATGACAGCCAGCTGGGTAGCAGGCGTTATCTTCAGCAGGGAAAGAGGCACCCCGATGTCATTGTTGAAATTACCTTCGGTGGCAATGACATTGTACTTGGCGGAAAGCACGGTACGGATAAGTTCCTTGGTCGTGGTCTTGCCGTTGGTTCCGGTGATACCGATTACCGTAAGATGCTCATCTCCAAGCACATGCTCCCTATGATAGCGGGCCAGGTCCTGCAATGTCCAAAGCGTATCCGGAACAGGAATGATGCGGCTGCGGCCTTCTGCGCCGATGTATTCCGACACATGTGAAGCTATGGGCGCAGATTCATTGACAATGGCGTATGCAGCTCCAGCATCCAACGCTTTGGAAGCATACTCGTTGCCATCGAAATTCTCGCCTTTCAGCGCGAAGAAAAGTTCACCGCCACGGATGGTGCGGCTGTCAGTGGTGACAGTTCCACACTTGCAGAATATTGAATATAATTCTTTGATTTCCATTATTTTACACCTGTACTTCCAAATCCGCCCTCTCCCCTTTCGGTTTCGTCAAGGACTTCAACTTCCGACCACTCCACATGCTCATGTTTGGCTACCACAAGCTGGGCAAGGCGTTCTCCGGGTTCTATAACAAACGGAGTATCAGATAGATTCACAAGCAGAATCTTGAGTTCGCCACGATAATCCGCGTCAATTGTGCCCGGCGAATTGAGGACCGTGATACCATGTTTCACGGCCAGGCCGCTTCTCGGACGAGCCTGACACTCATAGCCTTCCGGCAATGCAATATAAAGTCCGGTAGGAATGAGCATGCGCTGTAACGGATTCAGTGTCAGCGGTTCCTGGAGATTCGCGCGGATATCCATCCCTGCAGAGAGCGGAGTCGCATACGCAGGGGACGGATTCGAAGATTTATTGACAATTTTTACTTGCATTATTTTTAGAGTATTTCTTTGTCGTCGTGCGGGAGGACAAGGTTCAAGATGACGCCCACGATGGATGCGAGGCCGATGCCGGCCAATGAGAACGAGCCGAAATCAATCACCGCGCCGCCGATTCCTATCGTAAGGATCAATGATGATATGATAAGGTTGCGGGTGGAACCCATGTTCAATCTGGATTCAATCATATTGCTGATGCCGACTGATGCGATGGAACCGAACAGAAGGAGCATGATGCCTCCGAGAACGGCCTGCGGAATAGTCTGGATCACAGCGCCTACCTTACCGATAAGTGCCAGCACCACTGCTGAAACGCCTGCAATGCGGAGTACGGAAGGATCCGTTACTTTAGTAAGTGAGACTGCACCGGTCACTTCTGAATACGTAGTAATAGGCGCGCCACCGAGGAATGCTGCCAGGCAGCAGGAAAGTCCGTCACCGAGCAACGTGCGGTGAAGTCCCGGATCTTTCACGAAATCCTTGCCTGCAATCGAGCTTATGGCATACATATCTCCGACATGTTCAATGATAGGCGCTATGGCTACCGGGGCCATGAAAAGTATTGCCTGCCAGGAGAATGACATGTGCGCGAGTTTAGGAATGGCGAACCACGAAGCCTCTGCCACAGGCGAAAAATCCATTGCTCCCCTGAAGAAAATGACTGACACGATATATCCGGCTACTGCACCGAAAACTACAGGGATGAGTTTCACGATTCCCTTGCCCCAGATGGAGGCAGCAACGGCTACGGCGAGCGATACCAGGGCCAGGATCCAGTTGGATTTCGCCATGTTCACGCCGGAACTTGCAAGTGAAAGACCGATGAGGACAATCACTGGTCCAATGACGATCGGAGGGAAAAGTTTCTTGATGAATCCGATACCGAACGACTTGACCAGCAAGCTCATAAGGACGTAGACAAGGCCGACGGAAACAAGTCCGCAGAACATGCCGGCCATGCCGTAAAGCTCAGTGGCCTTGATGATTGGAGCGATGAACGCAAAGCTGCTGCCCAGATAGATAGGCACCTTTCCACCAGTCACCAGATGAAAGAGAAGAGTTCCGAGACCGGCTGCAAGCAATGCGATTGCAGGGTCAAGGTGACAAAGAATCGGTACCAGGACAGTGGAGCCGAAAGCCACGAACATGAATTGCACACCCACAATGGTGCGCTTCACAGGGGATAATGTGTGTTCTGCCATATAAACTGATATTGGTTAAATTTATTTCGGTGCAATCTTATACAATACTCCTGTAATCACCGCAAAAATCATGTTTGGCAGCCAGATGGCAAGCCATGGTGGCATGACACCCGTATACACGAACATTTGGCTGAAGCGCATGAAAAGAATATATGAGAAACTCAGCGCAATTCCTGTCGCGAGGTTCCATCCGATTCCTCCGCGCTTCTTTCTGGAGGAGAGGGATACGCCCATGATTGTCAATATGAAAGCAGAGAAAGGCAGGGAGAATCTGGTATGTTTCTCTATCAATGAATATTTCACATTGGGGTCTCCCCTGAGCCTCTGCGTCTCTATAAGTGCTTCCAATTCTCCATAAGGCAGGTCTTCCACGGTGTTCTTCTTGCGGAAGAAGTCCGTGACTGTGAGGCTGATGACGGTGTCGAGCTGGTCGCCGCACTTCACAATGTCCTCCATACCTCCTTCGTTGTAATCCCGGATGAAATATTTTCTCAATTTCCATCCGCCCAACGTGCTGTCCCACACGGCTCTTTCAGCGGAAAGCTTGGAAACCAACTGGTTGTCCTTTATGGTTTCAAGCGTGAACTTGTATGCCGTTTTGTTGTATTTGCTGAATTGTTCCACGTAAACGAACTCGCCGGGCGCTATCTGATAATGGATATTGCGTTCCGACGCCTGGGCTCTCTTTTTAGTGTATTTCGCCTCGAATACATGCCGTTCGGCATTGGCCCGCGGAATCACGATCAAATTGAGTCCCAGCGACAAAAGGGCAATGACGGTCGCAGAAAATATATAGGGCAACATCATCCTGTGGAAACTGATGCCGCATGACAGTATCGCAATAATCTCGGAATTGGCCGCCATTCGCGACGTGAAGAATATGACCGTAATGAACACGAACAGAGGGCTGAACATATTCATGAAATACGGGATAAAATTCACGTAGTAGCTGAAAACAATTTCATTCAACGGGGCTTGTTTCGACACGAAATCATCGATTTTCTCACTGATGTCGAAGATGATGACGATTCCGATTATCAGCAGGATCGCGATAAAGAATGTCATCATGAATTTCGTAATGATATATCTGTCAAGTCTTTTCGGAAACATTGCCATCAACAGCTTTAAAGTCTTGTCATTATACGTTTAACCGTGGCATCTTTCCATGACTTGAAGTCGCCTGCAAGTATGTGTGCCCTGGCATGGCGGACCAGATCCAGATAAAAGGCCAGGTTGTGCTCACTGGCAATCATCGCCGCGAACATCTCCCCGGCAATGAAAAGATGACGCAGATATGCTTTCGTATATGTCCTGTCCACAAAGGATGCGCCCTCCGGGTCAATGAGAGAAAAGTCGTTCTCCCACTTCTTGTTGCGCATGTTCATGATACCGTTCCAAGTGAACAGCATGCCGTTGCGGCCGTTTCTGGTCGGCATCACGCAGTCGAACATATCCACACCGCGTGCAATGCCTTCCAGAAGATTGGCAGGAGTGCCGACACCCATGAGGTAACGCGGCTTGTCATCCGGCAATATCGGACAGACGAGTTCAAGCATCTCGTACATCTTTTCCGTAGGCTCCCCTACCGCAAGTCCGCCGATGGCATATCCTTCCCTGTCGAACGAAACCGCATGTTCCACGGCCATCTTCCTCAGATCAGGGTAAACGCAGCCCTGTATAATCGGAAAAACGGTCTGGCTGTATCCGTAAAGCGGTTCAGTCTCATCGAATCGCTTCAAATATCTCTCCAGCCAAGACTGCGTCATTTTCAATGATTTCTTGGCATAGTTGTAGTCGGCGTCTCCCGGGCAGCATTCGTCCAGGGCCATCATGATATCCGCTCCGATAATACGCTGTGTATCAACATTGTTCTCGGGCGTGAAAGTATGTCTGGAACCATCAATGTGGGAGGAGAACGTGCATCCGTCAGGAGTCAGCTTACGGATTCCCGTCAATGAAAATACCTGGAAACCGCCGCTGTCGGTAAGGATAGGCCTGTCCCAGGAGATGAACTTATGCAGTCCGCCGGCAGCCTTGAGCGTATCAAGTCCCGGACGGAGATAAAGATGATAAGTATTGCCCAGAATTATCTGTGCCTGAATATCTTCCTTGAGATCTCTATGGTATACGCCTTTCACTGAGCCGACCGTGCCGACCGGCATGAAAATAGGTGTTTCTATCTGACCGTGGTCAGTCGTTATCACGCCACATCTGGCTGATGACTGCGGGTCGGTTGCTGTCTTGACAAATTTCATTAAGAAACCGGTATTTTTAAGTTTCAATCTTCAAAGATAGCAAAATTACGCCAAAAACTTGTACATTTGCATAATTTCGCTTTTGAAACAGTTTGATATTTTAAACAAAAACAATACTAGAATGAATAACAACGGCATCAGCACCAGGCTGATAATCATGAACTTCCTCCAGTATGCCATCTGGGGAGCCTACCTCACGTCGATGGGCAGCTACCTCTACAGCATCGGACTCGGACCGAAAATCGGTATCTTCTATGCCATGCAGGGCATCGTTTCCATTTTCATGCAACCGGGCTGGGTATTGCGATGATTGCCGCAGGATACTATGGCTTTACCGCCGGCAGCAATGTGGATTTCGCCACATTGTTCTCCATCTACTCGATAAGCGTCGCCTTCTACATGCCGACGATTGCATTGTCCAATTCCGTAGCATATTCCGGACTGGAAAAATATGGAATGGACACGGTGAAAGCCTTCCCGCCTATCAGGGTGTTCGGAACAGTCGGATTCATCTGCAGCATGTTGTTCGTAAACTTCATGACCATAGATGGCGTACAGTTCCAGCAGTCTTATAACCAGTTCATCACATCCGGTGTTCTCGGCATTCTCCTTTGCATTTACGCTCTCACTCTGCCAGTTTGCCCGGTAGACCACAGCGGCACCAAATCCACCTCACTCGTGGATGTCTTCGGACTTCGCGCGTTCTCGCTCTTCAAGAAAAAGGACATGGCGATTTTCTTCATCTTCTCAATGCTGCTCGGCGTTTCGCTCCAGATTACAAACGGATTCGCAAACCCGTTCATCACTCACTTCAAAGAGATTCCGGAATATGCCGATACCTGGGGAGCACAGAATGCCAATGCCCTTATTTCACTGTCTCAGATTTCTGAAACGCTCTGCATTCTCCTGATTCCTTTCGCAATGAAATTCTTCGGAATCAAGAAGGTGATGCTCATCGCCATGTTCGCATGGGTATTCCGTTTCGGTCTATTCGGTGCCGGCAATCCTGGCGCAGGCGTATGGATGTTCGTTCTTTCATGCATCGTCTACGGTGTGGCATTCGACTTCTTCAACATCTCCGGTTCTCTCTATGTGAACATGAAGACCGACGAGAAGATCCGTTCCAGCGCACAGGGCCTTTTCATGTTGATGACCAATGGTATAGGTGCAACAATCGGAACTCTCGGAGCACAGGTTATCGTGAACAAGTTCGTCAACAATGCAGCTGAACCGTCATGGAGCACAGCATGGTATATCTTCGCCGCCTATGCCCTCGTGGTCGGCATCCTGTTCGCCATCCTCTTCAAGGATCCCAAGAAGCAAGGCATTGAGGCTTAAAGCCTTCAGACATATTTCATTTGGAAAACTTGGGTTCTATACGAGCCCAAGTTTTTTCATCAATGCCTTTGAATCCGGTTCATGCCCGCGGAAGTTCCGGTAAAGCACTGCAGGATCCACCGAATCACCTTTGGAAAGAATCTCACGCCTGAACGATTCTGCGGTCTCCCTGTCAAAGATTCCTTTCTCCTGGAACAACGCAAATGCATCAGCTTCAAGGACTTCAGCCCATTTATATGAATAATATCCGGCAGAATATCCTCCTGAAAATATATGTCCGAAGGAAGTCGATATGGCAGTTCCCGGGAAATTAGGAAGCACGCGATAATCCTCCAATGCGGCATTTTCGAAATCAAGCGTATCGTCTTTCGGCTTCGCCTTCAATGTATGCCAGGCCATGTCGAGTTCTCCGAAGTCCAGCTGTCTGACCTGATAATATCCCGCCAGATAATTCTTCGCATTGACAATTCTGGTTATCAGCGACTTCGGGATAACCTCTCCTGTCCTGTAGTCCTTGGCGAATGATTCCAGGTATTCCGGTTCGAACGCCCAGTTCTCCATAATCTGCGAAGGCAGCTCCACGAAATCCCTGGCGACATTGGTCCCGCACAATGACGGATACCGGCCCTCTGCGAACATGCCGTGAAGCGAATGTCCGAATTCGTGAAGGAACGTGGTCAGTTCATCATGCGTAAGAAGTGACGGCGCATTTTCCGTAGGCTTACTGAAATTCATGACAATGCTTACCAACGGGCGTTCTTCCACACCGTTTTCAATTCTCTGGCCACGGAATTCCGTCATCCAGGCGCCTCCACGTTTCGTAGCGCGCGGGAAGAAATCAGCATAAAACAATGCCAGATGCCGGCCATCTTTGTCCCGCACATCGTAAACTTTCACATCCTTATGATACACAGGGATATCCGTACGCTCCTCGAAAGATATTCCATACAGTCTCCCAGCGAGTCCAAGCACAGCATCAATGCAATTTTCCAGCCGGAAATATGGCTTGAGCTGTTCATCATTGAGTGAATATTTTTCCTCTTTATACCTTTCTGCCCAATAGCTGAAATCCCAAGGCATGAGTGTATGGAAAGGAAGCCCGGACTTTTCTGCGATTTCCCTGAAGCCATGCGCAACTGCGTATTCATACACCGTTTGGACCTCCCGTTTTGCGAACGGCAATGACGGAGTTATCAGCTTTTCAAGAAAACTCATGACGGTTTCAGTGTTCTTGGCCATATTTTCTTCAAGAACATAATCCGCCCAGCAATCATAGCCGAGCAGCCGGGCGATTTCATGCCTCAACGCCGCGATCTTACGGACAATCTCCGTGTTGTCATTCTCCCCGCCTACGGCCCTCGTATTATACGCGAGATACATCTGCTTGCGCAGCTGCGGGTCTTCACAATTCTGCATGAACGGGCCATAGCTCGGGCGGTCCAATGTAAACGCCCATCCGTCAAGACCTTTCTCCTTAGCCGTCATCCTCCCAAGGTCTTTCAAATAATCAGGCAGCCCTGCAAGTTGCTGTCCATCAGTTATATGAAGGACAAACGAATTCGTGGCTGCAAGCACATTCTTGCCGAATTTCAATGAAAGCAGCGACAACTCTTCCATATAGTCGCTGTATTTCTTCTTATCCTCATCCGACAGATTCGCACCCTGTCTGGAGAAAGACTTGTAGGTTTCTTCCAGCAGGCGCTGCCGGTCCGTCGACAATTCCAAGTTTCCACGCTGATCATATACGGCCTTGACCCTGCTGAACAATACAGGATTCAGGGAAACGTACATTGAATATTCCGTCATCATCGGCGACACTTCTTCCGCAATCTGCTGAAGTTCGTCATCCGCATCGGCTTCCAGAATGTTGAAAAAGATATCAGAGACATGTCCGAGCGTCTTGCCGCTGTATTCGAGCGCCTCTATCGTATTGGCGAACGTAGGCAGCTCCGGAGAAGATACTATCGCATCTATTTCTGACTTGGCCTCTTTGATCGCCTCCCTGAATGCCGGAAGATAATGTTCATTACGTATCTTGTCGAATTGCGGAGCGCCATACGGCAGTCCCGATTCTGTCAAAAGTGGATTATCTGTCATAAATATACTGGTATTTCGGCTTCAAATTTACGATTTGTTTTTCACTTCTTCTACAAGCACACCTGTTCCATCGGTTCCGACCTATGGATATTATATATGCGTTCTGCAGAAATCATGAACATTATATCATAACACGAGCACTGCGTCCGGCCGGCCGTCTTGTGGAACGTAGTGACGAACTCAGGATTGTACCCGAGCAGGGACAGTTCCGCAAAGTCCACGGAAAGCCGGTTCTCATGAAGCAGCCCTGAAAGAATCTTATAGTTCTTTTCCAGCACGGACTTGACCCGCAGTTTCCTGTTTCTTATATCCTGGAAATGTCTGTTATGATACTTGTTCTTGCACGCATCACAGCAGAACTTCCTGTTGGAACGGCCATAGAATATCGCCCCGCATTCAAGGCAGGTTTCGACACCTGCAAAGTTTTTTATCAATCTGTATTCAGCCATAGCATTTCTGTTTTGCGGCCAATATGTAGATTATTTTTCACATAACATTGAAAAGGTGACTCCATTAACGAATTAAATATAAGAATTTTATGTCGCTGTGACATTTTTGAAACCAATAAGACAAATTTACCCTACATAAAAAATAATTTTTATATCCACATCATTTTCAGAAAAAGATAAAAATCATAAAAACAACTCGTATGATTTTTAACTTTCCTTTCAAATGCTGTTTTTTCATAATTACTTTGCCGTCGGACAATGCGGGAACGCGCGGCCTGATTGTCCGCTAAAAACCAATATAGAATATGGAACAAATCAACAAAATCGAACTGCGAGGAAACGTTGGAAACGTCAAACTCCAGACTGTCGGCAACAATGAGAACATCAGATTCTCCGTTGCTACCAATTACGCCTACAAAGACAAGGAAGGAAGGCCGGTCATCGAGACCACATGGCATAATGTTACCGCATGGAACGGTAAAGGAATGCCGGACTTTCATAAAATCGACAAGGGAACTCTCGTCCATGTAATGGGAAGGCTCCGCACCCAGAAATTTGAAGGAAACGACGGTGTAGAGAAGCAGATATACGAGATCCTTGCGAACAGGATAGAAATCGAGAATTGTCCCGAGGGGACCCAACCGGCCTTCGGAATATAGCACTCGCTTGAAGAACAAAATCCATAAAGTTAAAGTCCTATGAAAAAACTGATCTTGCTCTTGACCATTGCAGTTGTTGTGACGGAATGTGGCATGCATAACAGAATCAGCAGCCTCAGGGATAATCATGTCTCCGCCGGCCTGGCTCTTCCCCAAGAAACGTTCATCCCATCATTGAAGAACAGACAGGAGGAGAAAGATACCATTGAGGTAAGCGAACCGGAAAACGTGCTGATAATGAATGCAGTGAAAGATGAAAACGGAGAGATGACCGCCACCGATGTCATAAGGGCCGCAATGGTTACGGCAAGGTTCAGGAATGTAGCTGAACGTCATGGGAAAGTGGACCTGAAATTCCAGGTTGTCGTTCCGGGAGAACTGCAGGACAGCAGATGGCAGCTCAGGCTCTATCCGGACATGTTCGTGATGGAGGACAGCATCAGGCTGGAACCTGTGGTCGTCACGGGGGCACAATACAGAAGGCGGCAGATGAAAGGCTATGAACAGTACCGCAAATTCCTGGATTCCATCATTTCCGACCCGGACAGCTTCATCAACATCGGTCAGCTGGAGATATTCATAAAAAGGAACATTCCCGAATTGTATAAGTTCCGGACCGATTCATCAGCCGTTTCGGACGAAGAGTTCGCTTCCGTCTATGGAGTCACTGAACAGGCTGCCGTAGAGCACTATACGAACAAGTTCCGTTACCAGAAGAATGAACGGCGCAAGTCAAGGACGGACAAGATGTATAGGAAATACGTCAAGGCGCCAATCGTGACGGAGGGCATCCGGCTGGACACCGTGATGATGACATCGGGAGGAGACTTCATTTACGATTACGTACAGACGCTCAGCACTTGTCCGGGCCTCAGAAAAGCGGAAATAGCATTGTCCGGAGACATTCTGGAATCGGGAGAGCCAATTCTCAAAATCCCGGAAAGCCAACGACTTACGTTCTATATCAGTTCTCTCAGTTCCTTCACGGATATGAGTGAGCGGTACCTTACCAGAATCATCTCCAGAAAAGCCGAAGCGAATACTGCGTGTTATGTGGAATTCACATCAGGCAGCACGGAAATAGATCCTCAACTGGGGAACAACAATACCGAGATAGGACGAATCAAGGGTAACCTGTCCGCACTCGCATCAGACAAAGACTACGATCTGGATTCCATCATCGTGACAGCGTCTTGCTCGCCGGAAGGAAGCGCAAGATTCAATCAGGCATTGTCCGAAAAAAGAGCCGCATCCATTTCATCGTATTTTACAAAATTTCTGGAGGCAAGCATTGACTCCATCAGGAAAGAAACCGGTGTAATGATGAGTCTGGACGGAGGACCGGTCCGAAAACAGGACAACGCCGATAAAATAAAATTCATATCACGGAGTTCCGGTGAGAACTGGCCAATGCTGGATTCCATGGTAGACCGGGACACGGTCCTGACTTCTGCCGAAAAGGAAAACTACTGTAAGCTGAGATTGATCGGGGACCTCGACAAAAGAGAATCGGCCATGTCGGCCATGTCATGCTACAAGTACTTGAGATCCAGTCTCTATCCAAGGCTGAGGACGGTCCGTTTCGATTTCTTCCTTCACAGGAAAGGCATGATACAGGACACTGTCAGAACGACTGTTCTCGACACCGCATATATGGCCGGCGTACAGGCGATTGCAGACAGAGACTACAATAAGGCCATCACGAAGCTCAGGCCATACCACGACTATAACTTGGCAGTCGCATACTGTGCAATGGACTATAACGCCAGCGCAATGGAAATACTACAGTCCCTTCGGGAAACTGACAGGGTCCATTACATGAAAGCACTGCTGTACAGCCGGATGGGAGAATACCGCACTGCCGCCGACCATTATCTGACGGCATGCAGCATGAATCCGTCATTTGTCCACAGGGGTAATCTTGACCCGGAAATATCGGCATTGATAGAAATGTTCGGGTTGAACAGAGAAGAAGAAGAATAATAATAACGCTATTTTACTCAAGTTTCGCAAGTTATCAAACTTGCTGAACGTTAGTGCGAATTTGAGGGTTGTCACTTATTCGAAGGCTGTAAGCCCAACGCACTTTTTATGTGCACGTTACCCTCACCCTAAATCCCTCCCCTCGGGGA
>OHHZ01000355.1_pt1 | contig 23304 bp, 18 predicted proteins | sample 1568081 | NCBI WGS metagenome assembly OHHZ01 (sample SAMEA3879597, study PRJEB24766) | human gut metagenome | biome: human-associated habitat; feature: feces | place: USA | collected 1985/1987
AATCCAACATTTAAATTTCTCTCAATTAATTTTGGATTCATGCTTAATTCTTCTGAGTATTTTTTTACAGTATCTTTAAATTCAAATATTTTAACTGGTTTCTCTGTCACTTTGTTTTTTGCATATTTTAAGAAATTCATTGTTGAAATTCCAGGTATTTCTTCTGGTAATTGGAATGACATAAAAATTCCTTTTTTAGCAATTTGGTCTGTACTTCAAATTCTACTGAACCACTTGTTTTTGTATATTGTGGATTATTTAATATAACATTTGCAAGTGTTGATTTTCCAGCTCCATTTGGTCCCATTATTACATGAACTTCACCTTTTTTTATATTTAAGTTTAATCCTTTTAAAATTTCTTTTTCTCCTGCATTTACATGTAAATCTTTTATTTCTAATAATTGGTCACTCATTTTTCTTATTCCTTTCTTGTTTTTGATGTTCTTTTTACACAACATCTACATTTTTCTTGATTTATATCATAATTACAATTTAATTCTCTTAACCCTAAAACATTATGCACATATTTGGCTAATTTATTTATGGTCTCATCTGTTATTGTAAGTTTTATTTTTTCTGCTTCCTTTTTTGCTGATTCTTCATCTATTATGTCTCCATTTCCTATCACTGGAATATTTACTGATTCTTTAACTTTTTTGATTATATCCCAATCAGCATGACCTGTATAAAACTCTGTGCGTGTTCTTCCATGAATTGTAATTGCTGAAATTCCGTTCTTTTCTGCTATTTGTGCTAATTCACATGCAACTATATGTTCATTGTCCCAACCTTTTCTAAATTTCAAAGTTACTGGTACACTAGATTTTTCTACTACTGCTTTTGCAAGTTCTACACCTTCCGGAACGGTTGTGTTCATTTTCCAGTTACCGGCAACAATGTTCTTTCTCATAATATTCCGTATTTTTAATATGTTCTGTATGTTCCAAACAATCCGCAAATTTAATAGATTTGAATTAAATTACCAATTCTTTCCGTATATTTGCATTTTGCGACAAGAATATAAAAATTATAGATATCATGAAAAATTTTGTAGAGGAACTTAAGTGGAGAGGCATGATCCAGGATATCATGCCCGGAACAGAGGAGAAACTGATGGAAGGCCCTACAGCAGCATACGTCGGAATCGACCCGACAGCTGATTCCCTTCATATCGGGCACATGGTCAGCATCATGATCCTGAAGCATTTCCAGGAGTGCGGCCACAAGCCGATCGCACTTGTCGGCGGCGCTACCGGAATGATCGGCGACCCTTCCGGAAAATCACAGGAGAGAAACCTTCTGGATGAGGAAACATTGAACCATAACATCGCCTGCATAAAGAAACAGCTGTCCAAATTCCTGGATTTCGAGTCTGACGCGCCGAACAAGGCAGAGCTCGTGAACAACTACGACTGGATGAAGGATTACGGTTTCCTGAACTTCATCCGCGACGTGGGCAAGCATATCACCGTGAACTACATGATGGCCAAGGACTCCGTGAAGATGAGATTGTCCAATGAATCACGCGAAGGCATGTCTTTCACGGAATTCAGCTACCAACTTCTCCAGGGATATGACTTCCTGTGGCTCTACAAGAACAAGAATTGCCGTCTGGAAATGGGCGGAAGCGACCAGTGGGGCAATATCACCACGGGTACGGAACTTATCCGCAGGATGCTCGGCAAGACTGACGCATACGCATTGACCTGTCCTCTCATCAGGAAGGCCGACGGCAGAAAGTTCGGCAAGACCGAGAACGGCAATATCTGGCTCGACCCTGAAAGGACATCGCCATACGAGTTCTACCAGTTCTGGCTCAATGTTTCCGACGAGGATGCCGAGAGATATATCAAGATTTTCACCCTTCTCACGAAAGAAGAAATCGAGGCTGCCATTGAGGAGCACAAGCAGGATCCCGGTCAGCGCAAGCTCCAGAAGCTTCTGGCCAAGGAGATTACGATTATGGTACATGGTGAGCAGGAGTATGAGAATGCACTTTCCGCATCCAAGATGCTTTTCGGAAACGCTACTTCCGACGAGTTGAGGAAACTTGATGAAAGGACATTCCTCGCTGTGTTCTCCGGCGTACCTACGTTCCAAATCCAGAAGTCGGATCTTCCTTGCAATATCATTGACCTTCTCGCCGTGAAGACTCAGGTGTTCCCGTCCAAGGGCGAGTGCCGCAAGATGATTCAGGGCGGCGGCGTAAGCATTAACAAGGACAAGGTTGCCGACGTGGAATATGAGGTGAGCGAAAAGGATATCGTGGATGGAAAATACATCCTCGCGCAGCGTGGCAAGAAGAACTATAACCTTATAAAAATCATCTAGTTATGGATAACGGAAACGCAGGAGCCAGCACTAGGCAGCTAAAGGTGGCGAAAGAACTCCAGAAGGATCTCGCCGAGATTATCAGGAGCAAGGGCATGGCCATGTTCGGAGGTGCGATGGTTTCCGTGACGGAAGTCCGCATCAGCCCCGACCTTTCCGTGGCCAAGGTGTATGTCAGCATCTTCCCTTCATCCAAGGCAGAAGCTGCAATGCAGATCATTGACGACAATGCACGTGCAATCCGCGGCGAACTCGGCCGTCTCGTGGCCAAGCAGTTCCGCATTGTGCCTGAACTCGTGTTCTATCAGGACTCGACACTTGATTATGTCGAGCATATCGATGAATTGCTGAAGAAATAGTGACGAGATGAACCTGGTCCTCAGATTTGCGGTACGTTACCTTTTCGCGAAGAAATCCCATAATGTCATCAACATTATTTCCGCGATAAGTGCCGCAGGTATGGCGACAGGTACAGCCGCGCTTATAATTATAATGTCCGTCTACAATGGTTTCGACAGTCTGGTCAAGGACTCTCTCGGGAACATTGAGCCGGACATTCTGGTTTCTCCCGCCAAGGGCAAGGTATTCGTTCCGGAGCAGGAGGCATTCGACTGGGCATACGACCAGAGCGAGGTGCTGAACATGTGCAGTGTCCTGGAGGAGAACGTGTTCGTGAACTATGACGGACGCAGCGGCGTGATCAAGGCGAAGGGCGTGGATGCGGTCTATGAAGAGGAATCCCCGCTGAAGGACCATATCCGAGACGGCAAATTCACATTGCACAGAGGCGAGGTGCCGCTGGCTGTCGTCGGCGCGCGCACGGCCTACACCATGGACATCAGCCCGCGTTTCGTCGCTCCGATTGAGATTTACTTCCCCGCCCGTGACCGCAACATTTCGCTCGCGAACCCCGCAGCCTCCATCGAGATGGTCAAGGTTTATCCCGCCGGCGTATTTTCTGTCAATGCCGATGTCGACGCAAGCCTGATGATAGTGCCTATCGAGTCAATGCGGGAGTTGCTGGATTATGACAATGAAGTGTCATCCATAGAGATACGCATTGCGCCGGAGGCGGGAGAAGCTGGATTGAAAAAGATTATCGGGGGCTTGCGGGAAAGGCTGGGGGATGATTTCGTGGTGCGTGACAGGTTCGCGCAGAACCCGGCGCTGTACAAGATGATGAAATATGAAAAGGCGGCTATCTTCCTGATACTCATATTTATAATCATCATTATCTCGTTCAGTATCTTCGGAAGCCTGTCGATGCTGATTATCGAGAAGAAGGGGGATATCGCCACTCTCGGCAGCATGGGCGCGCCTGATGGCGTGGTGCGTGGCATCTTCATGATGGAAGGCTGGCTGATTTCCGTGCTCGGACTTGTCATCGGGCTTGTCGTGGGCATCGGATTCGCATTGCTCCAGCAGAAATTCGGTTTCATAAGTATGCCGGGCGGATTCGTGACAAGGGCATACCCTATCATTCTGGAATGGAAAGACATTGTCCTGACATCGGTCTGTGTGCTGGCGGTGGGCTTGCTCATGGCGGTGATTCCGGTGTGGAGGAACATATCTTTTTCGAAAGCCGTCTACGATGAATAAGCGTCTTGCGATAACCTGGCTCTGCTCCGTGGCGGTGCTTTTTCTGCTGGTCGTGGCGGATATCCTGGCCGGACCGCTGAATGTCGGTATCGCTGATATTTTCCGGGCCTTGTTTTCCCCGTCCGGGGACAATGCTGATGCTATAGTGCTGCAGCTCAGGCTTCCACGTCTGGTTACCGCAGTCGTGGCAGGTGCCGCACTGGCGATTTCCGGAGCACAGATGCAGGCGATTTTCCGTAATCCTCTTGCCGATCCGCATATTCTCGGTGTAAGTGCAGGTGCCGGAACCGGTGCGGCTGCCGTGATGCTGATATGCGGGGCGGCCGGTATAGAGGGGCTGGCTTCAGGTCTGGGACTGGCAGCGGGAGCCGCTCTGGGTGCCGTGTGTATATCATTGATAATCATGGTGGTCTCAATGCGGGTGCACAATGCTTCAGCTCTCCTGATTACCGGCGTGATGCTGGGATTCATCATGAGCGCGGTGACTTCCATAATGCAGTATCAGGTGGATGAGACGCGGTTGAGGATGTTCTGGAATTGGTCCGCAGGCAGTTTCAGCGGCAACAGCTGGCTGGAAATATTGATAATGTCCGTGTGCCTGGCCGTCGGTACGATTCTGGCGCTGGCGGGCAACAAGGGAATGGATGTGCTGCTTTTCGGGGATGGTTATGCCAGAGCGGCCGGGGCCGATGTCCGGAAGATAAGGGGAGTGTCAATGCTGAGCTGCTGCGTGATGACGGGGGCCGTGACGGCATTCTGCGGTCCTGTCGGTTTCATAGGTATCGTGGCACCTCATGTGTCGAGGTCGCTTGCCGGCACGTCTTCCATGAGCGCAGTCCTTCCGCTTTCTCTTGTGACCGGTGCCATAATGGGGCTTGCCGGTGATTTGCTGTCCCTCATGTTCCCTGTGCCGGTTCCTGTCGGAAGCGCCATAGCGGTCTTGGGCATTCCGCTGGTATTCTATATCATGTGGCGGGGTAATGGGCGGCCATAAAATATCAGAGGCCGGAAGCATCGCTGCTGTCCGACCTCTAGACGTGTACTAAAACCTAAACCTGCCTTATAGATGCAATATGGTTTAGGAATGTTGCATGCAAATGAAAATATTTTTTATTTGCTTGCTTCAACAGAAAGTTTTCTGAACTCTTTGAAATCCTTCATGAGTGCAAGAGCAGCTTTGCGGGCGCGTGCGCCGGCAGCCTTGTTGCCCTTTGCTACCTGAGCCTCAGCGTTTACTGCGAACTCCTCATACTCTTTCTGGATTTTCTCAACGATCTCTTTCATGATGTTATTAGTTTATTAGTTAAACATTGAAAAACTGAGCGCAATTTATGTATTATCGCATAAATATGCAAACATTATTCTTAAAAATCTTCGTCTGTAAGCTTGTAGAGAACCATTTGTCGGCAATCTTGACAAATTTTTGTCAGTCTCGGCGCCGTTTTCAGTACTCCGGGCGTGCATTTCTGCGCTCCCGGGGCGAGTGTTTCCATTTCCTGTTGTCGGAAAAGTTCCAGCCGTTATAATTCCCGGAAATATCCATTGTCCATTTCGGGGCGACGGAAAACTCGACGCCGGCATTGACGGTAGCTGTCGCGTCATATAGGATATTTGTCTTGAGAGCCACATTCTGGCCTTTGGCAGGGGCGGCTGAGATAGGTTTATCTACGTTTCTGCGAGATGTGCAACCGCTAGGACATCTTTACCGGAATGATGAAGCCGTTTTTGTCAAATTCGAGACGGTCGATGCAGATTACGCGGTTGTCTCCGTCGGTCGAACCGAGAGGGTGGCGGTGGTAGATGATGTAGAAATCATTGCCGCGTCGCACAACGCTATGATGTCCAGCGCCTGTTCCGTGCTCCGGGTCACTTTCCAGTATGGTTCCGATTCTTTTGAACGGACCATAAGGGGTGTCTGAAATGGAATAGGCTACACGGTAGTTGTCCTCGCGCCATTTTCCCTCGCTCCACATGAAATAGAACTTGCCGTCACGCTGAATCATGAACGGCCCTTCTACATACCCCTCAGGCGTAACTTCCCGGAAAAGACTTCCGTCTTCGAACGGGACAATGGATTTGAAATCATCCGCGAGCCGGACGAGATTGCAGTGTCCCCAGCCGCCGTAGAACATCAGCCAGTCACCGGATGCCGGGTCCTGATAGACGAACTGGTCTATCGGCTGGGCCCCGTTGACTATGTCGTTCAGAAGCGGTTTGCCGAGAAGGTCTTGAAAAGGGCCTTCAGGCTTGTCGGACACAGCTACGCCAATGCCGCCCGTATCTCCTTCATAGACATCGTTGCAAGCAAAGAAAAGGTAAAACTTTCCGTCTTTATGCACGATGGCCGGAGCCCAGAGAGCCTTACGGAGCCAGCTTATCTCTTTGTTGGTGATGATGTTGCTGTGCTTGGTCCAGGTTTTCAGGTCCTTGGAGGAAAAGGCGTCCATATAGAGCTGTTCCTCAAATGGATGCGATGCAGTCGGATATATCCACAGTTCATCTCCGATCATTATCCCTTCAGGGTCGGCATACTGCCCTTCGAAAAGAGGGTTTGTCCATCCTGTCCATTCCGTTGTTTTCGGTGCACAGGAGAACGTTGTGAAAAATGAAACTGTCGCTAATAGTAGAATTGTTCTGAATTTCATACAAATGTTGTTTACAATAGTGGCTGATACCGCTGTTTGGAATCAGCCACTATATGTTACTGATCAAGGTGTCAATGTAGTATGGTTTACATGCAAATTTAAGTAAATTCCCTAAATATTAAAAGATTTGCGGAGTGAACTCCTGAAATATCGTAAGAATTATGGAATTCGATGCCAGATTAAGCTAAAGAATTGAAATGACGCATTGCGTCCGCGATACCCGGTCTTATTACAATGCTCTCCAGTCGCCGCAAGGAACTTTCACTGTTTTTGTCTTGTTGCCGCAGTGGATGACAATGCTGTCGGACCCGGATGCGTTCAGGATATAGACGCTTTTTCCGCGACGGGGCACGTCAATGACGGCATTGTCCTGGTATACGGCGATTATGAGTTCCTTATCGCTCTCCGCCTCGATGACAGGGTAGCCGAGTTCAGGATGATGCGGACGGAATTCGCTCTTTAGCAGAGTCTCACGATGATCGGAGGCGAACTTCATCCATTTTCCCATGACGTCAAGCTGTTCTTGCGGAATGTTTCTCAGCATTGTCGAGTATTGTACGACTCCGAAAATGGAGTTGATGATTGCTCTGCCCACATTCTCCGGCGTTTCGGAAATGTTCCATTCCAACATGTCCGAATGAACAGCCGTCGAACCGCTCGTCAGCCTGAGGGAGGCGATTCTCATTCTGTTGTCTTTCGCGTTGCCAGGGCAGTCTGCGGCTCGGAACATGTTGCCGTACTGTCTGATGGCAGGACCTATGTACTGTTGCCTGAATTCAATGAGAATTTCCGGCTTGATGGCTTTCAGGGCTGATGAAACTTTCTTCATCAGCACGTTCACGGCTTCGCTCAAGTTCATGATGTCCCGTCCGGCATAATTTTCTTTCACGGCCGGGTCCTCTCCATGGAATCTGAAACTGTCGATAAAATCGAGTTTAAATCCGTCCAGATTCCAGTCTTTCAGTGCATTGACATACAAATCCACGAGATGCTTCCTGACTTCCGGGAAACGAGGGTCAAGCACGCCGCAGCTGCTGACACGGTCATTGTAGAGGTACTTTCCCTCAAATTTCTTGTAGGCGTCGCTGTGCCATCCAACGTATGGAACGCTGTACCAGACAAGATATTTCATTCCGAGAACATGAACTGCCGACACGTGTGCCGCCATGTCCGGAAATTTCTGTGTAGCCGGTTTCCAGTCTCCGCAAAAAGCATAACCTCTGTTTCCGTCAGTCGTCTGCCAACCATCATCAAGGATTACGGTTTTCATTCCGAGATCCGCCGCAATACGGCACTCCTGTTCAATCACTTCTGCATTTACGTCCTGGTGGAACTGGTACCAGCTTGAATACAACGGCTCAAATGCAGAGTCGTTCACAGGGAAAGCCTCGTAGCCGTTCACCTGCGTCATCCAATCGGACGCTTCGCGGATGCTTTCCGACCAGAATACAGGTCGCTTGTCAAGCAGTATGTTAGTCTCATAATGCTTTGCAGGAGCCTCACTTTCCCTGAAGAAACGCAGCTCGGAACAGATTGCGCAACCTTCTTCCATTATGCCGAGTACGGCATCTACCTTACGGAGCACCTCTGAACAGGCAATCGTCAGGCAATTCTTGTTGTTGTCATCGAAATACTCATAAAGCGGCATCCTGTAGGCGAGTGAACTGCTTGCATTGGTGTGGCCCCAAAACGGGTCGAGATGGGTTCCGCAATAGACATCAGGACTCCAGAAGTTGAAAACGCCTTTCTGAGGAAACGTGAAATAAACATTGAACCTTGCCGGCGCGCACGGCTGTGGCGCATCCATCGATATGCTGATTATTTCTTTTCCTCCGTCAGTTTCCAATGATGCGGTAAATTTCCAGTCTCCGGGATTGTCTGAGACGATTACAATCTCATCCACGAGCGAACTGCTCAATACAGGGGCGACAATCGTGCCTTTGGAAGCGAAAGGATTGCCTGTCCAGGTGCTTTGGGCGTATGAAGCGCAAACAGACAGAGCTGATAATGCAATTGTGAGTATGTTTCTGTACATATATAGGTTTCTATTTAAAATTTTGTCAGTTATAACTTCTGTTAAATCAACGTTTGGTGGTTACTACCCTCGAATGAATTTCGCAGATTTAATCAATTTATTCTTAGTACAACTCATTCTTTGAACTTACTTAGAAAAACCTTATGTGATAGGCTTCGCCTTTGAAAGCTCCGCCAACGACATATTGTACTGCTGTGTGGGAAAACTGTTCCTGCCAGAACTCGTGGAGATGGCCGGTGAGAATGGCCTTTAGTTGTGGCTGTTCCTTGAGCCATTTGACGAACCGTTGTGTAAGTGTGTCTTCTCGCTCAGTATCGGATGGTGCACCACAGAGATAGGAGAACTTCTTACCGCCGTGCGAGGTATGATCGTAGAGCTTCGGTGTGTAGAACGGGATATGCATCATCATTACTACCGGAAGTCCTTTTGCAAATTCTGCAGCGACATTGTCCCATTGTTCTTGAGTAATAAAATAGAAACTGTCATCAAGCGTGATGAAATTTACTCCGTTAATGACCCTTGCTGTAAATGAGAGGTTATCCGGAAACGCTTCCTGAACTTGCGTGAAATACTTTGACTGGAACTCCGCATCCTCTTTTTCCGGACCGAACCATCCCATATAGTTTGCGAACTCGTGGTTGCCGCAGGACGTAATCCATTCTCCGCGCGAGAATGCCTCCACTGCATAGTCTAAACCCATTTCGCTCAGAAAATCAATCATGTCTCCCGTATGGATAATCGGAAGATGGTTCTTGTTGGCGTAGGCAATCAGACGCTCGTGATAGAGCGCAGCCCATGGAAACTCTCTGTTTCTGAACTTGGCGAGCTGCGCCTTTTTCTCGTCATTGCGGCTATCGGTCAACACAAGATGGCTGTCCGAGATGTGCAGCATAGAGAACGGTCTCTTTGCCCCAACTTTGATTTTCAGTTTTCTTATGTCCATTGGCCCGCAGCCTTCAATTTTTCGCACAATCTTCGGATTGGGGACGTATCCTCTGTCGGGAGCGGTCTCCGTATGCATTGTCTCCTCGGACGAAATTGTGTCGGCAAGAGTCGAAAACGGGTTGGTGATAAGCGCCGCCCCAGCCGTGAATGCCGAAATCTTCAAAAAGTCTCTTCTTTCCATATCGTCGGATTTTACATTTCTTATAAGTTTTATCGCTGAACGGTGGCGTTCAGCGGAAGATTTAAACTGGAGTCGCCTACAAGAATGCGGTATTCTCCTGGGGTGACTATAAAGTCATGGAGGGCGGTGTCGTAGTGACTGAATGCCTCGTCGTCGAGGACGATGGATATTTCCTTGACTTCTCCGGATTTAAGGAATATCTTTTCATATCCCTTGAGTTCCTTTTCAGGGCGGGGGAGTGTCGGGGAGCATTCACCGACATAGACTTGCGCTGCAGTAGCTCCATCGCGTTTGCCGGTGTTGCGGATGCGGAAAGTCACCTTCACCTTGCCGCCTTCTGGCGTGGATACGCTGAGATCCGAGAACTCGAAGGTGGTGTAGCTGAGTCCGAAGCCGAAGGGGTAGAGCGGGAAGGCTGCGTTGCGGCAGTACCCTCGATAGCCGACGAATACGCCCTCGCTGTAGCAGACGCGGGAATAAGGGCTATGGAGGTTGCGAAAGACATTCTCATAATAGCTGCCGAAAGTCGGGTTGTCCTCGGGGCGTGCCTCGATGGAAATGGGGAGGTGGCCGCTCGGATTAGTTGCTCCGGTGAGAATTTCAGCTATGGCCTGGCCGCCTGCCTGTCCCGGATACCACGCCATGAGAGTAGCTCTTGAAATGTCGTCAAAATCGGCGAAGCGCACACCACCACCGGCATTGATGACAGTGATGAGGTTTGGATTGAGCTCTACCGCACTGTGCATTTGAGCGGTCTGCGCGGCCGGAATCTCGAACGGACGGTCGCCGTCCTCGTGCTCAATGTCGGAGTTGAAGCCACCGCAGTAAATCACGGCATCTGCACTACGGATTGCCGCCTTCTGTTCAGGTGTGAAGTCCGGCTGAACGGCATCAATCTTTCCTGCGAATGGAACGAGGCTGACTTTCAACTTTTTGCCTTGCTCGGAAAGTGCGGCGAAGACGCTTTTCGTGTGATACGGGTTCACGAATCCAGAGCCTCCTCCGGTAGGCACACACTCTGCATTCGGACCGAGAACCACAATGTTTTTTACAGACTTTGAGTGTGATTTTGAACACAACGGAAGAATCCCGTCGTTCTTGAGAAGGACCACGGCCTCACGAGCCACGTCTAGTGCTATTTTGTTGGACTCCGGATTATCCAGCGGAAGGCTTTCGTCCTTCTGCTCCCGGTCAAGGAATCCGAAGGCAATAAAGGTTTGAAGGATATGACGGCACTTTTCATCGAGCACTCTCTCTCTCACGGTTCCGTTCTCAACTGCCTTTCCGAGTAATTCGCGAGTGAAGTATAATGCGACCGGCATTTCAAGGTCGAGACCGGCGTTGGCGGCCCCGATCGTTGAGTACGTCGCTGCCCAGTCGGACATATATATACCTTCAAATCCCCATTTTTCTCTGAGAATCCTGACAAGGATCTCGTTTTCGGAGGTGTGCACGCTGTTCAGCAGGTTGTAGCTCGACATCACTGAACCGACCCCGGCGACCTGCACAGCCTTGCGGAAGGCAGGAAAATAAATCTCGTTAAGAGTCCGTTCGTCTATGTCCGATGACACATGATGGCGGTTCCATTCCTGGTTGTTGCCGCAGAAATGCTTTACAGTTGCCATTACGCCCTCACTCTGCACTCCGAGTATGTACTGCACTGCAGTCTCCGAAGTCAGAAAAGGGTCTTCTCCGTAGTACTCGAAATTGCGTCCGCACATTGGTGCCCGGTAGATGTTTACTCCGGGACCGAGCAGGATGTGAACCCCGCGTGCCCTCGCGTCTGAGCCGATTGACTTGCCGTAGGCCAGTGCCAGAGATCTGTTCCAACAGGATGCGAGCGCGATACCGCATGGGTACATTGTACTCTGCGTGTCGTTGCGCACTCCCTGCGGACCATCCGCCGTGCGGATTTCGGGAATACGAAGCCGTGGAACTCCATAGATGTGGAATCCGTCGGCATCTCCGGCGATAAAGTCAATCTTTTCTTCAAGTGTCATTTTGGCAACCAGTTCGGAGGCTCTTTGTCGAGCCTCCTCACCGATTGTCACTTGAGCTGATGCGGGCAGTGCAACGACTGCAGAAAGCGCTAATGTCAGAATTCTTTTGAGCATTGTCAGTCGTTGTAGTTTGAATAATTTTCGTCAATGTCGAAGGACTTTATAACAACGGAACCTACAGCGCTGAGAATGCCATATTTATAGTGCAGTCCACCGAGATCGGTATTTATTTTCCATACGTCGCCGCTGTTATTTTTGTTGTCGAAAACGAGAACATCGTTTATCCATATTTTCTTGGAAAGACCTTCGACGGGTTTCATCCCGCCACCTCTTGTGACAGGTTTGATGAGGAGTCGGATTGATTTAAGGTCGGAGACATTCTCGGGATATGTTCCGGCTGAAAACTCTCCGGTGTGGTCCCATACACCTCCCCACCCATTGTCGAATCCGAAATTGGTCTTGACTCCGTTTTTGTCAATAGTTCCTCCGCTGTAGATTACATGGGTATTCACGCCGTATCTCATACGAAGATTCAGACCGTTCTCCCAGATTTCAGTTCCGAAATATCCTTCGGAGATATTCACGTTCCCGAATGTCCAGACATAGTTTCCGTATTTGAAAGTCTCCGATGTCTGAAGGCAAGCATTTCCATTTGCTGAGAGAGTCAGTTTTACCGAACCGTCATCGTAAGAGTCGAAGCAGTTGCTGTCACCAGCCAACCACGAGTGACTTGCAAGGAACAGGTCCATTGTCTTCGGCTCAACGCCTTCAATGACAGTCGCAGGCTCAAGTGTGACGGTATATTTTTTTGCTACAGGCCACTTTGATTTCGGAAACACGACGGTGAAGCTCTTGCCGTCATCATTTTTCGTTACAGTTGCCTCATCCGAGTCTGAAATTGAGACTTTCCAGTCAATCGTGGAACTTACTTCATACACTTTCTTGTTTGCCGCTCCTCCTCGCCAATAGCAAGTTCTTTCGGAGACTGAGTATTCCTTGGCGAATGCCAATGCCTTTTTCACCGCACAATTCTCGTCAAGGTTGATTCCCAAGGTATAGATATTGCCTGCCTTGAACTCCTTGGTAAGTTTGACTGTCTTGCTGATGGTGTTCCTGTCCGTGACTATGGTGACAGTAAGGGACTCCTCGGCGAGGGCAAATGGTGCGGTCACTGCCCATGCCGCAAGATTGCCAAGCGTAGTGCCTTCCGGAACAGTCATGGCCACCTCGTCAGATGTCTTGCTGAATGCCACCTGTCCGTTTTCCAGATTGAGAGTGAAGTCCCCGGCCAGTATCTTGCTTTCGGACTTGATGCTCACAATCGATACAAGTTCGTCCGCATAAACGGCCTCCGCAGTTATGCCTGCGATGCTCACTTGAATGTAGGCGCCAAGCTGTGCAAACTGCCAGTTTCCGATTTCAGCAGTCTCTCCGTTGACCGTAGCAGTCTGGGGTTTGCCAATCATGATTGCTGCCGACGCATCGTATGAGTTTCCTGTCATAGTCTGCAAGCTCGGAAGGTTGAGCAGAACTGCCGCATAGTTGTTGGTTGCACCAGTAGTGTAAGGATAGTAGGCGTAGAATGTCTGTTCGGCTTCGGAGGCCTTTACCCTGCCGGTGAACTTTGCCGTTCCGTCTGGCAAAACAGTGATTGTGTGCTTGGTGTTCGCTGTTCCTGCTGTCGTATAGACACCAATGGCGTCAGTGTCTTCCCAGTTCGCTGAGAATCCGTCAGTCTTGTTGCCAGAGATTGTCGTTTTGGTATGAGGATGACTGGCATAGGAAGTCAGCAGAACCTCATTTAAAGTCTGCACCGGTGCAATGTTTTCCCGTGTACATCCCGCAACGAGAGCGAGGACACAAAATACTGAAAGATACTTTTTCATAGTTGCTGTCCTCCTTTAAAACACTATGTCATTCTCCTCTGGATCATAGGTCAGTTTACCGGCACGACCCTCATCGCCGAAGCTTTGCGCGAAACCGCTCTCGGTCTCATAGTCAATAACCGAGATTTCAGGGGCAGAATAGGCTGCCCTCTTCATTGAATTTATAATCATGATTAGATTTCTTAATGTGGTATTATAACTTTGTAACTCTCACCCAATCGACGTACATATATGACGGAGCGCTGAGATTCTTCGCTCCGACCGGGCTGGTGCTGAGGATGATGTAATAGTCCGAAATAAACGGCCACTGCTTCATCTCTGTCTCATTGGCGAGGTGCATATTCTCGTAGGTCATCGTCTTCTCACCATTGGTGTAGAATACGAGACTGTTTTCTAGAATATCAAGGCCGTAGATATTGTACTGACCAGGGTTATATCCCTTATACACGGGCTTTCCTTGATAGTTGTTGCTCGGGTCCACGACGTCGATATAATGGCTGTGAACAGTCTGCTGGATGTAGTCGTGGAGATAGCTGTGTTCAAGGATATCAATCTCGCCGCCGTCCGGCCAGCCCTTGTAGATCTGGTATCTCGAATCCGGCATCAGCCAGAACGCCTGTCCCGCATTGTCGCTGTCATCTACAAACTTGATTCTGGCCTCGATGTGGCAGTCGTATTTGATACCAACCTTGTACTCAGTTCTGATTCCGCCGGAGCGTACAACCCCGTCGTCGTCACGCTTGATGACAAGCACAAGGTTGCCGTCTTTGACATAAGAGTGTTCTGCTTTCCCGGACATGTCCGTCTGCCATGCCGCCGTTCCCTTGCCGATAAGCGACCAGAACTCGGAGTTAACATCTCCATCGATGTCGAACTCGTCGCGAAAAATCACATCCTTCCCGTCAATCTGCGGCAGTTCTGACACATATTTTGTCAACTTTACCGTCCATCTCTGCGAAACCTCGCCCTTGCTCACGATGAACTCCTGAGACTGCGGCCAACTCCCGAGAAAATCGTTCGGATTCGGACTTATTGTCGCCCCATCCGCGAGGTCCACACTCACGCCGCTTACATATCCGCCGTATTCAATGACGCCGATGGTAGCCGTGCAGCTTTCCTCGTCAAGGCTCGCATGATAGCTCAGCTCATTCACTTTCAGTGCAAAGTCTTTCAACAAAGGTTCCGCTTCCGCATCCCCTCCGCTCTTCACGCACGACGTCGTCACCAACGTCAGTATCAATATTAAAAAATTCATTCTTTTCATTTATATGTTCTTGTCAATTAACTACTTTAAGAAATTACTCGGATGAGAATAGAAGATAAAAAGATGGAGTGCAACACAGCAATCCGCTTTTTTGCCCCTATTCTCCCCAGTTGATGAACTCGTATGGCAGAGTATATTGCCAGCCACTCCAGATTGTAGTCTGGTTGGCCGTGCCGCTCTCCCAAGCCCCTACAAAGATGTGGAACTTGAGATCCTGGCTGAACTTCAGTGCGCTAGTCTGAACATTTACACCGTTCGTGGTGTAGGAGCCGAGCACCTTGTCATCGAGCACCCACGAGAACACAGCCCAGCCGTCCTTGTCTGGAGTCATCTTGATGCCGAACTTGTGGTCTTCGACGCTGCTATATGGTACGTTGAAGTCCGGGAATGTCTTTGAGTTGCCCTTATCTACCATCGTCACATTCGTTTTTCCCGCACCCACATCGACGAACCACCTCATGTCGAAGTCCCCGCATTGGAAGTAAATCACCGGCTGAGCCTTTGCTGAGGAAGCCTTCATGAAGAAATCCCAGTTTCCGGCGGCGCAGTTATAGCGATGAACCTTCTGTGCTCCATAGATTTCCAGGCAGTTTCCCACGACCTTGCAACTTGATTTGTCGTTGTCCGCGCCATTGATAATCCACTGCTCCAGGCCGGACGCGTCGAAATCGTAGTAGTCCGGAGTCGGATTGTAGGCCTGACGGATGACTATGCTCTTGACTATTTGCTCGAAGCCGTCGGCAGCTTTGGTTTTGAGAAGGACTTCCGCTGTTCTGATTGACGCCCCAGTGTTTTCCGTGAGGTTAATCTGCAGTGTTCCGTCTCCGCTGAATTCCGTCTGCGGAAACTCAAACCATCCTATTCCTGTATCAGCTTTCTCTACAGTCCAGTCTGCGTTTGAACTGACTTTCACCGAAAGCGTCTGCGCGTCGAATGTTGTCCTCATCCTCACCTGGGCAGGTGTGAGAACGACGCCGTCCTGCCACACCCTCACGGTCTGCTCCCTCTCATCATGCCGATTGAGCACGTCGATGTCGGCAAAGCGTCTCTCGCCCTTGTTTTCCGCACTTACGGCAAGAAGGATATTCGCGTCTCCGTGTCCTGAAGTCTTTATCAGCGTCAGCCACGGCGCATCATTTGCCTTGACGAGGCTCCAGTCCTGGTTTGCACGTATGCTGAACTGTGCCGTACCTCCGAACTGGCCAATATTGAGGTCACCCGATTCCTCGATGTTGAGGTAGGCGGTTCCCTTCTGACGCACCGGAATCCACTTCCCTATCCAATAGTCACTTTGAATCACGAGAGTGTCGAGCCTGTCGTCAAGTTCAGTGTTCTCGGTGTATTGCACAGTCACGTCGAAAAGCTCCGACGCACCGCCCTCTGACGGGGTTATGCTGCACCACGACGACTCCGTTCCATAGACTTTCCACGGGTCTGTGGATTTCACTTTAAGACGTATAGGTTCCGGTGAGGTTGCCGTCAGGGTGTAGCTGTCCTCGGCAAGGTAACGCAGGTCAACCCATTTCATTGGACCTGCCTTCTTGCAGGAGGCAAATGCGCCTGCAAGAAGAACTGAACCGCATAATATTGTTTTTCCTATATTCATCAATATCAGTTAATTGAAGAATTTCTGATTATTTGAAACTTCGTTCACAAAATCAGTCATTCTCGTATTTTGTGTAGTCTGTGTCGATTTCAAATGACTTGATGGTGAGAGAACCGACGGAGTCCTGAATACCTGTGCAATAATTGAATCCTTTCGTTTCCGGGTTTGCAGTCCAAATGTCTCCGCTGACACGTCCCTCGTCCTGACTATCCGCACCGAGAATATTGTTGAGTACGAGGACATCGTTGATCCACACCTTTTTATTCAATACATTATTCTGATTTGTTCCGGTTCTCTTGACAGGAACGATCAGCATTCTGATGGACTTTAATTGTGAGATGTCCGTTGGATATGTCCCTGCCTTGAATTTCCATGTGTAATTCCAACCTGAACCCCATCCGTTGTCGAAGCCGAGTTCTGCGCGGGTTCCGTTTGATGTAGAAACAATTCCGCCGCCGGCAAGCAGAGCCATGTTATTACCATATTTCAACATAAGGTACGGCGGGTTCTCTCCCTTAAGCCAATTGTTCACGCAGAAGTATCCTTCCGTGAGCTTGACGTCGCAGAACTCCCAGACGAAGTTTCCGTACTTGTACTCGTCGAATGTCTTCATGAAGGCCTGGTTCTTCTTTGGGTCTTCATTCTTTTCCGCGATTGTCAGGGTAACTGAACCGTCCTCGTTGATTTTATATGCGGACTTGTCACTGTTGTAAATGTATGAAGCCGGTGCTATCGCCATATCAATTGTCACAGGTTCCACGCCCTCGATTGTAGTTACAGGGGTAACAGTCACGGTGAAAGTCTTCTTTCCAAACCATTTTGACATAGGAGCCTCCACCTTGATGCCTCCTTCAGTCTTGCTTGCGGTGAAATATTTATCGGAAACGGACACATTCCAGTCAATGTCCGCATTGACCTTTATTTCTTTCGCACCGCCCTTGTAATCAAAGACTTTCTCGCCTTCTTCAAGTTCTTTAACCTCGAACACAAGACCCTCGATTGAAGCCTCAAAGCTCTGTACTGCATCCTCGCTCGCGACTGTAATTGTGGCAGTATGACCCTTGCCGTCTGTGTATCTTGCAGTTGCCGTCACTATTACAGGCTGGTCTGAAGCATCTCCTGAAGCAGGCTCGAAAGTGAGCCAGTCTGAAGGTGATGCGGTCACAGCCCACGGCTTATTGGAAACCACAGTAAAAGTCTGCTTGCCGCCTTCCTTCGCGAATTTCTCGGTAAAAGGAGTGACGACGATCTTGCCAGGCACGGTTTGAATGAATTTTATAAGAGTTGGCTTTTCGATGCCTTCACCCTCGATTGTAAGAATGGCTTCGCGCGTTGCCGAGCCAGTGTTGTCCTCGAACTTCACGATGATTGTCTCCGCGAGCGAACTTTCCTTGCTGCTTGACGGGGTGACCTTACACCAATTCTCGCTGCTCTTGATTGTCCACGGCGTGTTTGCTGCGATGTCGAACGAAACAGACTTTGCCGCCGTTGCCGCCACGGTGTAGCTTTCCTGCGCCGTACATTCAAGTTTCTTTGTCGGTTTATGCTCCTGTTCCTTCTGGCACGAGACCGTAAAAAGCGCTGCAGCAACAGCAATTGCTGAAATCATAAATGTTCTTTTCATGATCATAATATTTTATGGTTATTAATTACTTATATCTTAAGGCTTTGAGGCGTATTTAGAAGTCAGACGCTCAAATCACCATCCTTTATTCTGAGGTTCCAAATGACTGTTCTTCGCCAATTCCGACTGCGGAATGGGATAAAGATTCATCCTGTTGTTCCATTTCCTCGTGCCGCAGTCCTTCATTGAATAAGTATTGTCGCTTCCGGACTTCACGATGCTCACGCCATAGATGTCAACCTGCGTGTCAGGCCCGAGCATCCATCGCCTCACGTCCCAAAACCTGTGGTCCTCGAACGCGAACTCCACTCTCCATTCGTTGCGGACCTCGTCAAGGAAACGCGTCTCAAGTTTCTCCGTACAATCAGGTAAGCCAGCGTTCTTACGAACGCAGTTTAGTGCCCAAGCTGCTGAACGTGTAAACTCGTCGTCGCTGTAATCAGGATTTCCGAATGCTCCTGCCATCGCCTCGGCATAGCTCAGAAGCGTTTCAGCATAGCGGAACACCACCCAGTGATGGCGGTAGGTAGCCTTCGCATTGGGGTCGAAGCTCGTGTTTTCAATGACATATTTCCGTAGGTAGTATCCCGTCGGAGTATATCCCTGGAGAACTTCGCCCGCGTCTTTACCGCCTTCGAAAGTCTCGATAGCCGAGTTCTTGAACACGGAGCCGTCGCAGACGAGCGTCCTCGCCATTCTCGGGTCACGGTTGGAATAGGGCTTCTTGGGATTGAACTTAGGGTCGTCGCTGGTATAGCCGCTACGAGTGAGTGTTACCGCAAAGCCGTTCACTGTTCTGAATGCTGAGGCGAGGTTCTCGGTCGGATACATGCAGTTCTGGACGGAGCCGCGTGAACCATACAAGAACCTCAGTGGAAAGCAGTTGGCCTCGAAGGACGAACTATTGCCGTTCATCCGGACAAAGATGTTCTCGCGCGAGCTGAGGTTGTTGCATTTGTCGCCGGTTTCAAGTGAGTAGAGCCCAGTATCAATCAGTTCAAGAGCCGCCTTTGCAGCCTTCTTCCATAGTTCCTTATTATCCTTCGGATTATGGAGCGGACTTGCCGCATAGAGCAGTGCCTTGGTTTTCAGTGCCATAGCAAAGCCTTTGGTGACACGTCCCAACTCTTTGTATGGCTGGTCTTCGTAGGATGCGGGAAGGACTGACGCGCACTCTTCGCATTCGCTGACTATGAAACCTACAGCGTCTTCAAATGTGGTCTTGCCGATACTGTTTGCCTCTTCGGTGGTGAGAACGCGTGTAGGCATGACAATGTCCCCGTATCTCTTGGCAAGCTCGAAAATGTAGAACGCTCTCAGAGCCCTTGCTTCGTGGCTGAAATATTTCAGTTGTTCCATCCAGTTCTCGTAGTTCGGGTCGGTCTGATAGCGTGAGAAATCGACCTTTGCCACAGACGCGATGAACTCATTTGCGGCGCGTATTCCGTTGTAGAATCCCCATCCTGTGTCGTATGTATTTATCGCCGACCAACTTCCGTTAGTGAATCTCTGCACCGGAGCGACAGGATTGCCCCAGAGCGCGTCGTCCGTGGCGCAGTCTCTCATTGCGCCGTCGAGTGCTCCAAAATCCTGCGGAATGTAGGAATATACGTTCGTCAAAACCTGTTTTGTCTTGTCGAAATACTTATATACATCCGCCTTCCCCTGAAGTCCGTTTGTCTCATCGAAGTCGAGATACGAGCAAGAGAATGTTGCCGAAAGCACGAGGATTATGGATATTGTCCGAATTATTTTCATTGTCTTGTGAGATTAAAAGTTAAAGCGCAGTCCTGCCCACCAAGCGCGAGATGTCGGATAACCGGAGCCTATCCGTTCGGGATCCACAATTTCGAGCGAGTCGATGCTGAATACGTCCGTTCCCTTTAGGTAGAGTTCCATAGTCATAATCTTGAGCATGCTCTTAGGAAAGGTATAAGAAAGCGTCACGTCGCGCAACTTGAGGAACGAGCCGTCGCGGTACCATACGCTATTGTTGCGATAGTTATTTGCGTTAGAGACAGTTGTAAGGCGCGGGACTGTTGCGTTCTCTGAATTTTCGAGAGTCCACGGGGTCTCCTTTGAGAGGAACGACCTGGACAGGTTGCCGTTGCTGATGAGCGGCTTGTAGAGAGGTGAATTCAGCATATTCACGGTCACGTGTCCTATACCCTGGAATGCCGCTGAGACCTTGAGCCCCTTCCATCCGAAGGAAAGCCCGAATCCGTAGTACCATTCTGGAATGGTCGAGTAGCCTATTGGGACAATGTCCTCGTCCGTAATCTGGAAATCATCGTTCTGATCGACATATTTGATGTCTCCCGGCTTCACGGCCGTGAACGTGTGGGTGACTGTGTTCCGTATGTCGCTCTCGCTGAAGAAGAATCCGTCGGACTCAAGCCCATAGCACTGCCCTACACGGTTACCCTTATGGTAGAGGTAGTCATAGCGCTGCCAGTCCTGATCGTCCTTGATGACCTTGCTTGTGAGACAGGAGGCGTTTGCATAGATTCCATAGCTGAAGTTTCCACGGCGTTCGTTCCATGAGAGCGACAGATCCGCTCCCGCCCAATCATCAGCACCTGCACACTGTTTGCCAGCATTTACTCCGAGAATGCCGGAGACAGTCGATGATGCGTTTATGAGAATATCGCTCCTGCGTTCGTAGAACCCTGTTCCATAGAATGCCAGTCTATTTCCGAGGGCTTTGAGTTCGATTGTTCCGCTTGCCTTCATTGACTTTTCTGGGACTATTCGCTCCACAGGCAGGCTGCCCTCTGCGATGCCATAGGAGAGCCCTCCGTCAGTGAAATAGTAACTGCCTGCTCCGGTGGAATTGAACGATTGATACTGGAGCTCGTGGACGAGCGAGCCGTCCCAGCCTGAAAGTCCGGTCGAAGCCGTAATCCTGAGCAGGTCAATGCCCTCTACACCCTTGAGGAAACCCTCCTGAGAAACCGTCCAAGCTAGGTTCACAGCGGGATAGAACATCATCCTGTTTCCTTTCACGAGATAAGCCGAGCCTGCCCAGTTGAGAACAAGGTCGGCGCTGTAACGTCTGTCATAAGAGTATGAGCCTGTCATTCCGGCCGATATTCGTCTGTTTGAGCTGTTCTGTCCCGATGCGGTGTGTGACTGAATGTCGAAAATTACCGTTGCTCCTACATGATGGCTATTGAAAGTCCTGTCATAGACCGCTTTCGCGTTGAAGTCGAAGTCGAGATAGATAGAGTTAAACCATGAACCGTGGGAGAGAACTTTGGAGTTTGTTCCATAGTCTTTCTGTGACGTGACCAATGTCCCGTCGTCAGCTATTGTGGAGTTAAGCACACGGTACATGTAGGTTTTGGTGGCACTTTCCGCCATCGTTCCGTAGTCGTCGAATGAAATCGAGGCCTCGGCACGCAGTCCTTCTGTGAACTCGTCAAGGTGCTGGATTACCGAAAGATCTGCATTCACTGCGCCACCGATGGTCTTGGTGTTGCCTGTCCCCTTTAGCAGAGCGACAGGGTTGTTTGCTCCGTAAAGTTCGGAGCCTCCGTACATTCCGTTGGATGCAGTGATTGGGAAGGCTGCTGCCGGGGTGTTGTAGAGAGCACTGAATATGCTGCCGTAGTTCGCTCTGTTCTGTTCGTTGAAACGGGCAAGCAGGCCGAGCTTCATTTCGGTCGTGCGGGTGAGCTGCACGTCGATATTCGTCCTTGCGCTTAGCCGAGTGTCGGAAGGAACCGCGCTGTAGCGGCTGTCGGAGTTCTGAGACTTGAAGAATCCGCGATCGTACATATAGTCAACCACAGTGAAGTGACGGAACTTTTCGCTGCCGCCCTCGAAAGTGAGGTTAAGACGATTGTTGTGGGCTATGTTGTTATAGACCTCATTCCACCAATTCACATTCGGGTAGGCATATGGGTATTTTCCGGACTTGAATGCCTCGATTTCTTGGGCGTTGTACCGCGGCGCGAGTCCATCGTTCCAACGCGTTGCATTGAGAGTTTCTGCGTAAAGTCCTGCTTCGGCAAATTCCGGGGAGCGCCACTGAGTCCTGAGACCGTACTGGTAGTTCGCCCCGACTTTGAGCCGGCCTTCCTTTGCTCTTCTTGTGGTGACGAGAACAATTCCATTCGCTCCGCGTACCCCGTAGAGTGCAGCTGCAGCTGCATCGGTGAGTATTTCAACACTTTCTATTTCGTAAGATGTCAGCAGACTGAGGTCTCTCGGAAAGCCATCAACGAGTACGAGCGGTTTCTTTCCGTGAATGCTCAGAGTGCAGTTGTCTGTTGTCGAGTCGCCGTTGCCGGCATAGACATTCAGTCCGGCAATCTTTCCGAACATGGCGCGTCTTACATCGATGTACGGATTGTCCTCCAGCGTCTCCCTTCCCGCTCGCGCCATCCGCATGGTCTCCGCCTCAGCCTTTTCCTCCTCTACCTTTTCCGTCACAGACATCTGGGCAGAAGCCTCAGTGGAGAATAGCATGACAGACGCAAGCAGCAGTATCATATTTTTATATTTCATAAACATATTTCGGTTATCAGATTTTTTATCAAGACTACCAGCCAGGATTCTGGGTCATTCCATAGCCCATGTCAATCTCGGTCTTTGGAACAGGGCTGAGATACCACTTCGTGTCCCAGTTGTTCCCCCATGCCCTTGTGTTGAGTTCAATCATACTGAAAGTGAATGACTTGGGATTTGTCTGACGGTCGCCCTTTGATTCAAGTCCGTATAACTTTTTCCTGAAGTCCTGTTCGCGTCCCCATCGGACGAGGTCGAACCAGCGAACCTCCTCGAATCCGAGTTCAAGAGCCCTCTCGCGAAGCACAGTTTCACGGAAGTCTTCCTTGCTCATACCGGACTTGATATCCGAGAGGCCAACTCGCTGACGCACCTGATTGACATAACTACACGCGAGAGTTCCAGGGATTCCGTTGTATTCGTTCAGAGCCTCGGCATATCCGAGCATTATCTCAGGCAGACGCAGATATGGCCACTGGATGTAGCCATTGCGGTCGGCACTGTTCTCAAGTATGAATTTCATCTGACCGAATCCCGTGGAAGGGCTGCCGTGCTTGGGGTGGTTGATGTGAAGTGGAGCAGTGGTTCCGTCGTACCAGATGGAACCGGGGACTGCCACAGTCTCATAGAGTCTCGGGTCACGCGTGATGTTACCTTCTGCGTCGAAGAACGGC